>Ga0307377_10002726_pt1 | contig 20596 bp, 31 predicted proteins | sample TR3MG_FD_202535 | JGI IMG/M metagenome (GOLD analysis project Ga0307377, IMG submission 202535) | Soil microbial communities from Risofladan, Vaasa, Finland - TR-3 | ecosystem: Environmental > Terrestrial > Soil > Coastal area > Acid sulfate soil | place: Finland: Risofladan, Vaasa | collected... | reverse complement strand
CAAGTCGATGAAGATCTCCTGGGTGTTGCTACCATACATGCCGGCAGTTCTCACCCGTTCGCTGGCCGGTGGAATGAGGGCGGCATAAACGCCTCGCACCTTTGCCCCCCGGGATGCCCTGCCAGCAATCGCCCGGGCCAAGTTCAGGTGAGCAAGCTGCGTCGGTGACAGCTTTTCGTCAGAGATGGTCTCGGCATCCCTGAGCCTTTCAACACAGGTATCGATGATGTTCTTGTCGGTGGTAATGGCCTTGCTCAGGGTGTCCCTCACATCCATGGAAACACCGTGTGACGTGTAGCCCAGGTGCTTCACCATATTGTCCCAGCGGTCGCTGGTCCGTATCACGGCGTCATTACCGAAGTTCTGCTTCCACGCCTTCTCCCAAGCGGTAGCAGCTTCTTCAACATAATCAGTGTAATTTTTGCCGGTCACTCCATCGGCGCCCATCGCCCATCGGCTCATGTTTATTGAGTAGCCTTCATCCGTAAATACTTCGGGAGGTATGTGTACCATTTTGAGGAAGATCCTCATGTGGACGAGATTGGTGACGCAGCACCAGAGCCTGCCCATATCGACATACATATCCGCTTCAGACTTCGGTCCGTGGCGGTCGGGGGCCATATCGAACCCCCACAGGTTATAGGAATAAGCGCTATTGATATCCTGCATATAGATGTCACGGGCGTAAATCTTGGAGCCATTGGTGTAGGCGGGGTCGAGGAGCTGGTTAAACCGCACCACCGGCTTTGAGAGCGGGCTGGGGCCTTCGGCTAATATTGCTGACTTGGGAAGATTGATGACAAAGTTTTCCTTAAATGCGTCGCCATGATAGCCCAAGATATGAAACCTGGTGCCTATCCCGATACCATCTGGCCGCCACAGGGCAGCCAGTGTCTCAACCTTACCGTTAACCTTCTGCTCCAGGAAGGTGATCCATAGCTCACGTCCCACCGTTTCAATATGGACATCGTAGCCCATGCGCACCAGGGCCAGGGCAGCGATCTTCATGCCCTCGCCGAACTTACCCCGGGCGTAATCCGGCTTCAGCTTGGCCGGTCCGAGGAGGAAGTCGGAAACAGCTACACCTTTACCTTTATCAGAAATCCACAACCCCTTGTTGTCGAAGCCGTACTGGTAGGCATCCGTTTCGTCCAGGGCATTCTGCACAATGTCCCGTATTGCTTCCCACTCTCCCCACTCCGACCGCCAGGTGGCTGTAGGGCCAATAGTAATGAGTTCCCAGCCTTCAGGCTGCCAGTCCCGGCGGTATTCCTCCATGGTTAGCGTTCTTGGAGGCACTACAGTTATCCTCATCGTCTTCGCCCCTTCGACCTCACTATCGCTGCCCGGAAGGCGTCACCTATCTTTTCGCGGTATCCGGTAGCCTTGACCGTCTGCGCCAGGTCATCCTCGCTATCGGGCATAAACTCCAGCTTTTCCCTGTCACTTGGCTGCCTCGGCTCAGTGGGAATTACCCCCGGCTGCCGGCTCCTCGGTACATGAGGATATAGTGGTTGCTTTTTCGGCATTTCTAAACCTCCCTGTCGAGTTCCTTGAGGAGGGGGCTGTTCCGTTCTTGAAGGTAGTCGGTCAATTGAGTAACGGCCGCCGTCATTTTCTCTTTGGCTTCTCCCTGGGCGCTCTCGGCGGTTTCAACCATCGTCTTTATCCAGTCGGCTGGCTCGGTTGTTTCGTCTGCTACCTTTTCGGCTATCACCCGGCAGCTCTCACCGGCCCCCTCCGGGTTCTCAGCACATATCTGCGAGAATATGACAGCGGCTTCAGCTATATGGCACTCTTCACATTCCTCGAAAAGTTCTTCGTCGGTCTTCTCTGCCGATGGCTTCGGGGTTTCCGCTGGTGTCCCCGATAGGAGATCCTCTACTCCCTCGAGGCTGGTATCATCCTCCGGCACTGTGATTGTCTCTTGAATCTTATCTTTCGCGTCTGACATAGCTTTCTTACAGACCTCCTTGTCGTCTTTATTCTGAAGGCAGGTATGAGCTGCTGCCTCAACGATCTGATGGTGTCTCTCCAACCCCCGTCTATCCGTGAGCCCCAGGGCATTCTTGAGTTGGCCCTTGTCCAGGGCCTTCACTGTATCTTCGATTCGTTTGGTTACGCCGCCTTTCATAACTTTCTCCTAACGGTATAAACGATTGGCAGACCTCAATATATCCTGCAGTTCGCTCACAGTAAACTGCGGCATCGTCCAGACCTGGCCCCGTTGCCTTTCCTGGATAGCCTGCTCGATTACTTTCTTGCGGCGGTTGAACTCGTCCGGCGCGATGCGGTACAGGTCCTCAAGTTTACCCTTGATAGCTGCTAGCGATGACTGGTAGAGAGGTATAACCTGGGGGAGGTTCTCGGCCTCTTCAAGATATGGCTCTATTATCGCCACGATTTCAGGAACATCTGCCTCATAAAGCCTGGCGCAGAGCACTTTTTTATGACCGCGGGGCGATAAGCCCATCTCCCGGCACATGTTCTTTAGCACCGCACCCAAAAACGCCTCGTCGCAGGCGGTTAGAGCCTCTCCAAACTCCGGAGATTCTTCTATCTTCAGCTCCCACTGAATACCGGACATAATCTTTCCGATCTCGGTGTTCAAGTAGGCGCTGAGACCGAACATCTGCAGGTCCGTGAGTAACGATTGCAGTCTTTCGTAATCCTCTTCACTGACCTGGCCCTTGGCGGCAGTCAGTAGCTGATTCATTTTGGCGGGAGGGATGCCTTTAGAAACTCGTACCGACATCAGCTATAAGCCCTCCTCAACTTTTAGAGTACGCCGGCATCCATGAGCTTCCGGCAGAGAGCTTTTTTATCTCCGCCGGTACCGACCCCTGCTGCTCGCGCCTTTGATTTAAGCTCAGAGAGGCTGTATTGCTTGTCGTAGTCCACTACGGTCAGTCTGGCCGTTTCTGCTTCAGCAGGGGCGGGCTTGCCAGTAGATGCCGCATACACATAGTAAAAGCCACTATCTAAAGCATAGATAACACGAACATCATCGAATATCGTTCCTTCCAGTCGTGACGCTTGCACCAACGCGCTACTCTCGAGGCGCGACTCCCCTTTGAGACTGTACGGCTTGCCATCGATAACCATACCGCCTGCAGGGGAAAAGGAACGACCACCGCCGGCTAGCGTAACCCAACCGCCTGCCACAGTTGGCATAGTCTCAATATGTGACTTAGTCTCAATTGGTCCTGCTTCAGCTTTTGCCTTGATATATGCCGCTTCAGCAGCATCGAATACTTCCTGTGCCCGGTCGTGGGCAGCTTTACCTTTCAGAAAGGCGTCGTCGCTAATCTTCCTGGAGCGGTAGTCTGATTGGATAGCTGAAAACTTCCGTGACGCTTCATCGGCTACTTCAAGTGCTTTTTCGTAAATTTGGTGAATATTCTCCACCGGCTTGAAGTCTACCAATGTACCGGAGGTTGGATTACGCCGCCATTGTTTGGCAACAAGCACACCACGGTCATGGTCTACCAGCACTTCGAGATACCGTGCCCCTCGACCGCGTGGAAGTTGTTCGATATTGACAATATTCAGTGATGGGTCATAATTGATTATTTTTGTTTCCACTGTCATCGCCACTTAAATCTACCTTATTCTCTGCCGTAGTGGCGGCCCCACTGCGACGGTGGGCGAAGCGCTTCTGGAACCACTCCCTGTTTAGCTTCCTGTAGAAGGCGGCAGTCTCGGCGGCAACCGTCTCCAGCTGTTCTATACTTTCCAGCCCCTCAAGTACATGCCGGATACGGCGGCTTTCGACTAGCGCCTTCTCAGCGATCTCTCGTTCCCATGGAGGCGACCTCTGGAGTTTCTCCGGTGTCAGGTCGTACCTCTCCAGGGTGTTCTGCTCTTTGAGGACACCGCCGACCCTGTCGAGTATTTCGTTTGAGGTTATGCCCTGGTCCTTGAACCTCATCCCCTCTTCCAGGGCGCCGGCACTGCGGGAAAAATGCCCCAGGGCGCACGGGACACACGCTGTTGCTATCTCATGGGTCTGTGAAGTCTCCTCTGAGGAGGGCGGAGGGCCTTGGGCCTTGGGAAGAGATTTAGTGGGTTGAGGCGTCTTTACCTTGGAAAAGGGCAGTAGGCTGCCGGCGGTACCGAGTTCATCGGCGACCGAGCGGATGTCGCCAGCCGCCTTGCCTATTTGCCGTTGCCCTCCCACCAGGGCTCCCTTGAGTCGTTCGAGCGGATTGAATCCGGGTAGTCTAACTGCCATATCATCCACCACCTGGCCAATTTTATTCCCGATATCCCAAATAAGTCAAACTATTTTGTAGTGTTGACATCCACGATCGGGTTGACCACCTCTGTCCCCTCCGGCAGTGGTTCATCTGTGATATTTGTGCACCCCTACTACAGGAAAAGGCGCTTTCCTACATCTACAAGCTCTTCATCAGTTGCGATAGACTTCTTGTAGCGGTCCACCCTTTCAGCCCGGACCGCGGGGGTCTTTTTGAGCGGTAGGTCAATGCTCCCAATAGCCGACCTGATATCGCTCCTCACGCTAGGCAATTCCGACTTCAGGAGGTTCAGGCCCTCACGAGTTATTTCACTGAGAACGTCGAGTTCGCTCTTGCTGTTGCTGGGAGAATTCTGAACGTTGTCTATTTTGTCGCCCAGGTCCTTAACCTGCTGGCTCAAGCTGGTAATCAGATTCTTCTGCGCAGCAACTTCTTCATTGTGTAATTGCTCTTTCAGGGCATCGACGGTAGCTCTCAACTCGGCAACCGAGTCCGGCTCACCGGAGAGACCCTTGATCATCTTAAAGAACTCGGCCGGGTTCCCCAACCAGGCCGGCAGTTCGGAAGAGGCGGGGGTTCCACTACCGAAGATTTCCTTGTATCTCTGCATGTTCTCGGTAGCCCGGGCCATCTCTTCAAGTGGGTCCGGCGTCTCGCCCTTCTCCTCGGCTTTTTTTATTGCGCCATAGGCCAGAAGCTCTACTGCCCCGAGTTTTGCATTGGGGTTAGGCTGGAGTGTGCCCTCCTCCCCCACGATGAAAGCAGGCTCTTGAACATCGGCCTTGGTGGGATTAGCAAGTTCCTTCAGGCGCTCTGCCTGGGCCAGCGTTCCACCGGGCTCACCCTTCTTCGCCATACGGATCTGGTGGTTGTCGGTGTCATAGACGTACTTGACAGGTGCTTCATCTTCCGCCTGGTCGGTGGCCTTATCGTCTAATTCGGTGGCGGACATACCGGCACGCTGCAGTATATCATTAGTGACCGGTATGCCTTTCTCAGCGAACCACTGCTCGATGATGAGCTTCCTCTTGGCCGGGGCAATCTCCGTACTCCACGCCGTCAACCTACGCGCCAGGTTTTCGGGTTCTTCAAAGACGTTTGCTCCGCCGGTGTGGGAGATGTTCTCAGCGATATTGAGGGCAATATCATCCTTGGTTCTGAACTTTTTCAGAAGCTCTGCAAAATCTTCTTCCACGATGGGAACTAATTTTTGGCTACTTTGTTCGGTCATGGTATTCTAACCTCCGACATGCTTCTACTGTCAGGCAATAGGCCTTCGAATCGACGGTCACCTTCTCCACGAGGTATTGTTTCTCCATGCGAAAGATCCTGCTTCGTGCACCCTCAGGGGAGTAACCGAACTTCTCGACCAGGTCGGACGCCTCGACTACATCCTTCTTCCGGATGAACAACAAGACCTGTATTTTGGTGGCTTTGATAGGAGTCTTTGCCATTCCTTTTACCCACCATGTTGTACTATTTGGGGAAATGTCTGTTGCACTTAAATGCAACATGCGGGGCCTAGCGGTACCCTACCCTCTCAAGCCATCGTTCTTTCAGGAGAGCCAGTCCCCATGCGATGAAGAGATTCATCAACTGTGCCAGGGTCGGCTTGGCAATCAGTCCTAACAGGTAGGCTACTGTAGCGGCGTCCTTGAGCTTCTGGTCTATATCTGCGCCATGGAGCCTGATGTGGAATTCGTACTCGTCCGCCGGTTTCTCCGCCAGAGGTGTGGCTTCGGGGGCCTCTTTTTGGGGTTCTGCTACCTCTTTCGGTGCCAGTGGCACTGGCCTCTGTACTTTATTAGTAGTCATTGCTCAACCTCCGTTGCAACGATGATTCGCTTGACCCGTCTAACACCAAGATTGTAAACCCAAATAATCCCTGTTTCAAGAAATATGCTAAAAAGGCGGGATATGGTTATATCTGGAGGGGTTGACCAAGCGGGGATATTTGTGCTAATGTGATTTTCGTGAGGGGGGAAGCATTCTCAGAGCCCGTGCGGCGTGTTCTGAGGGCTTCCCCCCTCTTTATTTTTTCAAATGAAGAGAATAAGTGTTGTTGCACTAAAGGGAGGCGTGGGCAAGTCCTCAGTTGTTGCTGGACTGGGCCTCGCTTTGAAAGACAGGGGCTATAGAGTCGGTTTTATCGACATCGACATCACCGGCTCCAACCTCTATTCTGCCCTCGGCCTGGACCACTCTCCCAAGTGGCAGCTCGATACCGTCAATGAGCGGGTGGTTGTGCCGGCAGTTGACGGCTACTGGCTGCTTTCGATATCCTCTTACACCGGTGAGGAATACGCCATCATGTGGGAGCGCTCCCATCATTCCGAGCTGACCCACGCACGCGACAAGCTTGGGGAACTCTTGGAGGATCTCCCCAAGGTTACCGGTGAAGACCTTGAAGTCATAAGACGGGAGATTGACGACGTCCTGGCCTCCAGCAAGTGGCGCTTCGTGTCGGAGCTCCTCTCGGATAACGTCGTCACCTGGCCGGAGCCCCTGGATTACCAGATTGCCGACTTGCCTCCCAGCACCAGCAATGAGATGTTCAGCTTCCTGGAACAGGTCCCGGATCTGTTCGGGGTGTTCATTGTTTCCCAGCCCTCGGCGATTGCTGTAACAGGACTGGTCCGGACAATAGACCTGCTCCGTATCCGGCAGATACCCATTATCGGTCTGGTGGCGAACCAGGACGGCTTTCTAAATAAGCATGGGGAGAATGAGTACCAATTCTTGTCACCGCGGGCAGACCTCAAGAAGGTAGCTAAGGAAGCCGGTATACCCTTCCTTATCTCAATTCCCCAGGCGGGGGACCCTGAGAAGATACGGCCGTACTTCGTTGACCTGGCCGACCTGATTGTTCAAGCGAAGCCGGTGGTCCTCAAGGACGTGACGTTAACCAGGAAGCTCAAGAGGAAGGTAATAAAGGGAATAGCGAGGAGGCTCTAAAGTGGGCTTAGTTGCAGACCTCTTCAAGCAGGCCGAGGCAAGGCAGTCAAGGTTTTTTGACAAGCTCTCAGCCGAAGCCAGGGAAAAGCTTGACGAGGTGGAGATCAAGTATGCTGAGCTTAGGGTGACCGGACCGGAAGGCGGGGTATTCTACTTCCGGTTCAAGGCGCAGCGGCTTGAGATGCTGGATAGCGCCCCGCCCATGCCCTGGGAGAAGCTGGATAAGTTCCTGCTGGACGGAGACGAATTCAACTATCCGAGCGGTGATGAGGTCCTCTTTGATGTCATCGATAGGGAACTGTCACCGAGGGCTGTAGTCAGCAGGAAGTACTTCCGCGTCAACACGGACAAGATAATCTACGATACCGAGGAGTTCGCCCAGGCATTTGAGCGCTTCCTGGACGACATGCAGGTGATACTCGGTGGCAAACGGGGAGCAAGTCATGGCCGCTGAGGTCCCCTTTGTGTTAATGGTTGGAGGTGCCGGTTTCCTTGGCCTTTATCTGGCTAACCTGTTCTATGATTACCACATCCCGCAGTACATCAGCCGGAAGATCGGGCACCTCGGCGGCTGTGTCGCGTTTCTCCTTTGCCCGTTGCTATTCAGCTCCTTCTGGTGGCCTCTGATAGCGACCACGGGCTTCACAGGCCTTCTTCTCTATGCCAGGATGTCACGGCCGACACTATTCCGTGGCGTGGGCGGCTCCGGAAGAGTGGATGCCTTGGCAGAGATACACTTCCCGGCCACCGGAATGATACTGATCGCGGTGGTCTGGGGAATCCTCGGCTACCCCTGGCTGGCAATCATCCCTCTGACGTTCATGGGCGCCGGAGACGCCGTGACCGGCCTGATCCGGAGCGCCGTCTACAAAAGAGAGGTCAAGGGGAACTGGGGAAGCGTCGGCATGCTGGTCACCTGCTTGACCCTGGCCTATTTCGTACAGCCGTACTACGTTGGGGTTGCCGGAGCTGTTACCGCAACTCTGGCTGAACGCTTCACCATGACGACGAGGTTTGTCGACGACAACCTGACAATCCCCCTGGTCAGTGGGGCAGTGATGTTACTCCTGCAAATACTTATCGTGGAGGCGTAAAATGAAGCTCAAGGCGCACCTGTGGACTCTGGGAAGATTCTTTGCACTGCCATTCTTCGGAGGTACTCTCCTGTGCGGGGCAGTGATTGCCGGGGGCAGCCTTGGCAACATCGATGTTTGGCTGGCCTTCATCGCGGTCACATTCATCATGGCCGGAGGTCACTCGTTCAATACGCTGCTTGATACCGAGTGGACTAAACTGGACAAGCCCGACCCGACAACAAGACTGTTCACTTCCGGCCAGACTACCCCCGGTGTCAGCGCCTCCAAGGGCTACGCCGCCGGTACAAACGTCATCAACAGCGGGATACTCACCGCGAGGGAGGTACTGGCTAACGCTCTTATCTGGTACGCTCTGGGAACGATATTCGTGGTAATCGTGGCCATCAAAGTTACCCCGTGGATACTGTTAGCCGGGGCACTCGGGATGCTAATTACCTTCTGGTACAGTAAGAGTAAATTCACCACCTGGAGCCATGAACTGGCGCTCGCTTCAGGTCCGTTGCTGGCCGCCGTCATGGGGGCGCTAAGCACCGGTACCGGGGAATGGGTCAATTCATTACTGGTCTCATTACCGATAGTTCTTATCTTTTCGTTCGCCGGCCTGGCTATCGACGAATATCCCGATGCCGAAGCGAATCTGAAGAAGGGTGTCAAGAGTTTGCCATACAAGGTCTGGGAGTATGGATTTGACCTCTCGTCCTACCTGCTCTTTTGGTTCTTCCTTGCCTACATAGTGCAGGTGTTCTATATCGCCGTTAACATTCTGGTGCCACTGACAGGCTTGACATTTATCCTTCTACCTATGCTCGTCGGGGTGTGCGTCTATCTAAAGGGTGCATACGAGCGCCCTGCAGAATTCAGGAAGCTCGCGCTGGTAACTGTCGTGGTCGCTGCCTTCTACCCGATTTTGCTACTTGTGGGGCAGGCTCTGGGAGGGTAAGTGAAACCCAAGATTATCTCAATAGGCTACGCGGTACCGGAAAAGAACTGCACCGCTGCCTTGGGGGGAAGATAAAATGGCGATACTCGTAACTGGCGCTTCGGGCTACATCGGTAAGACTCTGGTAGACAGACTTCTCTCCCGGGGCCATAAGGTATACGGTCTGTCACGGCATCCGCCGGCAGCCAGGAAGAATCTTATCCCCCTCAAGGGGGATATCACCTTGCCGAACCTTGGACTGCCCGCTACTGAGGACCTCAAGGATATCACCATCGTCTACCACCTGGCCGGGGTCCACACCCTCCGTATCGAGGACAGGGACGATGAGATTTACATGACCAATGTCAAGGGTACCAGGAACGTCCTCAACTTCTGCCTTGCACATGATGTCCCAAGGCTCGAATACACGTCAACCGCCTACGCCTGGCCGGACAACCCCTACGGCAGGAGCAAAGACCAGACCGAACGTGAACTTGCCCTGCCCCATGACAAGTTGAAAGTTACCATTTGGAAACCCTCAATCGTCATGGGAACGATGGATAATCCCTATCCCGGCCACTTCAACCTGTTTGTGTCGGCCCTAATCAAGACCCACCAAAGGGCCGACCTTATCCGCAGGAAGATAGAAGGTACCATGAGACTACCGGTGATAGAGCCTCTATTCAGGGTCAAGGGTAACCCTGAAGGCAAGCTCAACCTGGTGCCGATTGAGGCTGTCACCGAAGCCTTAGCCGAAATAGCAGAGACGGAATCGGAGAGGGAAGACATTGTCTGGCTCACCAATCCATCCCCGCCGACATTGGGGGAACTGACTGAGTGGGTGAGCGAATTTATCATGGTCAACGTCAAGTTTGTACCCGAGTTCAAGGCAACACCCATTGAAGCAACATTCGCAAAATTGATGACTGTCTTCGATCCGTATCTTACTGGTGATAGTTTCCCCAGTGACCTCAAGACGTGCCCGCCAGTCACGAAAGAGCTCATTATCGACAACATCAAGACAGTACTCTAAATATTGACCCCCTCGCTTTTTAGGTTTACACTTTCCGTGGGAGGTGTACTGTGGTTGTTGAACGTTTGGAAAGAGCCCTGGGCCTTCCAAAACTTACCGAAGTAACCAAGACGCTGGAGAATTTTCCCGACGAAAAGCGCCTGAAGGCAATCAAGGGCGTGCTTGTCGTGGCAGAGAGGGTTTCCAAGACTGCTCCGGAGCTTGGCCAGGTAGCTATGCTTATCCGGGAGATAAATTCGATGTCACTGGAAAAGCTGGTGCAACTCGAGAAGGTGCTCAAGCGTGTGGAGAAGGTCATGAAGCTGGCACCAAAAGAGGTAATAGACTTCCTCAGCAGCTTGAATATGGAGTGATAATGATACCTCCAGCTGTTGCTGCTGTCATTGCCATAGCCGGCGCCGTGGGCGCGGTAGGCACGGCGTTTGCCATAGAAGTTTCTGAGAGAGCTAGTTCCCAGCTGGTGCTCGGGGACCTGCTACCGGCGCCGCCGCCAAGGCTGCCCGTGCCGCGATTCGTCTACGAAAAGCCCGAGGTGCTGGGCCGAATAGGGAGAGGGGGATAATTATGCCACGTACAGAAGCAGAAAGAAAATCAGTCCACGAAAAGATTTTCGGCAAAGGTTCGACACCCCCGCTTGAAAGGCTGGGTAGAGGACAAATGGCGAATGACCTTATGCCGATGCCCCCGCAGTCCGGTCCTCCCTTGCCCCGCAGCTGGGGGCTCAAGTGGCCATGGCAAAAGTGATTAGTAAGGTACGGCCAAGCCATCCCGCGGAAGGGCCGCCTCTGCCCCGCGGTCTGAAAGTACGATGGCCCTGGAGGTAGAAATGGAGATACCACTACCAAAGTTTAAAAAGGGAGTCAGACTCGGTCCAGCCTTCATGAGCGTGGACCTGCGTCGCCCGCAGTTTCCACCCAGGTCAGGCTCAATAGGCTACGAGCAATCGTCACATTCGACCGGCAAGACTAAGACTATTTCGCTGTGGGGCGGACCTGCGAAAGTTGTCCTCGGCGTGTCGTCAGTGTCTAGTATACCGGACTTCATCTCTGAAGCCTTAAAGAAGGGGTCGGGCGCATTTCGCTACCAAGCTCCACAATAACCCTGGTTAGGTGAATACCATCACCAGGTGGTTGGTGCGCTAACTGGCTGCCGCCGGACGATAAACCGGCGTTCTCACGGAGAGGTGATATTGAATACTTCAATTCCCAGCTTGCTTATTACTTCCGTTAGCAAAGCCGCGGCCAATGCTACAATTTCACCGGGTATGCTTCAGCAATGGGTTGACGAGATAAACAGGCATGTGTCGGAACAAGGGAAGTTTACCAAGGGACAGGTAGCCTATATACCCTTCTCACCACCTCCGGTATTCTGGGATTACAAGTGTCGAAAGTGCCGTTTCTGGCAGCAACCTGACTCATGCTCGGTGGTAGATGGCACGATATCACCAGGTGGTTGGTGCGCTATCTGGCTGCCGCCGGACGATAAACCGGCGTTCTCATGGATAGGAGAGCTTGCCAGAGGAGATTGGTAAGTTGTCCACGAAGCTCCAGCTGGTTGAGATTGACAGGCCGAGTTCACTCGGAGAGAAGCTGGCGGAGTACCTTGCTCGACCGCCCCAGCCGATACTTCGGTTCTACGGCCCGATTAAGGAAGAGCCTGCCTTCGACGGACACCACGTGACCTTCGCTGTCAGGAACGGGCTGCCAATACCGCTTCTCTACGGCGTGTACGTGACTATCCAGCAGAACTCATCCGTAGAGTACATAAACAAGACCGACCACATCGGCCCGTTCGGCACGGATGATTGGCGGCTAACCCTTGACAGCAATGAGCAAAGTGATGTAGAAATAAGGGCTGGTCTGGTACCTTTCGAAATCCTTACCGACCGGGTTAAAATAGTGGTGTGATATGGTTGGAAAAGCGGCCACTGCACTATTAGTTGCTCAGACATTACTACGACCAACTTCTCCTCAGGAAGGTCCACCCTTACCTGGTAGCTGGGATGTGTCCTGGCCGGGATTCATTAACCGCGCCATCACGCGCCTCCGGGAAGAGCCGCCCTGGGAAACCATCCCCAAGTACGGACTAAGAGGTGAGCTCAAGAAAGAGTTCGAGGTAGTAACCGGACAAAACCTTTAAGAAACAGAATTACAATATTGTGCATCATAGAGGGGGGAAGCAACCTCAGAGTTATTTGAGGCCTTCCTCCCTCCTTTCTTTGAGGATGCTTTAGGAATAATAGATGGACATTGTCAATATAGAAATAACCACACCGCTGCCGGATGAGACTGCTGTTGGCAGGACCTACGAGATCGAGGGGGTAGCTACACTTACCGGGGAGATTGGGTCTCCCCCCTTTCTCTACGCCGAGATAAACAGGAAGGAGTGGTACAAGCCAGAGCAAATCGAGGAAACCACTTATGAGCGTGGCTTCGCAATACCGATTGGCGGCAAGTTTTCCATTAAGTGGCAGCCGAAGAAAGCCGGCCATTACGAGGTAACCGTTGTGGCCACGCCTGCGCCCTTGTCCCTGCCGGTAATAGGCGTCCCGCCGATCGTTGGTCGGAGCGATACGATGAGCGTCACCGCCGTTGAGGAACTCAGCAAATACACGGACCTCCGGATAGTAAGTTACGGTGTCGTCTAGTAGGGAGAAAATGGCAAGGAGAGTTGTGATGGAAGTAGCAGGTTTGGCGGTACCGCCGCAGCAGATAGTGGTAAGACCAGGGAATACCATCAAGGTCCGTAGTACTTTTCACTACGAAGGCCCGCCGATGACGGGGCGGTTCCGTACGGCGCTGTATTACAGCGGGGGCATTGATCCCCACGACGAAATAGCCTTCGGACACTTATCTTTCAGCATCCCCGACAGCCCTGAACCGGGTGTTGATGTCTCCACAGCGCCCTCAGACATTAGTGTAGTGGTACCAGCGGGTTATGCCGGCACCCAGTTTGGTCTATACACCAAGCTGGTAGACGTTCCCGGAGCGGACATCTTCTCTCCCTTCTACGATAACGTCATTGTAATTGAGGGGATAGAACCGGCATTCAGCAACCTGGTTATCGCCAGCTACGTAGTGATGTAGGAGACACTCATGGAAACAAGGGTATTCTCACTGCCAACCCCGCCTGAGGTGCTTCAGCTTCGGGTGGGTGATACCTGCCGGGTTAATGTGGACTATGGCTATAGCGGCCCCCAGGTCCCGGCGAAGATCCGTGTTGCCATAGGCAGAGTCGGTGTTTTCGGCTTCGACGAGATTGTCTACAATGTCGTGTCAATCACCGTCCCCGATACTCCGCAGAAGAAAACGTACCGGACCCCTGTCGACATCTACATCTCGCCAGCCATGACGGTCCAGCCGGGGTATGACATCTACGCAAAGATCGTTGATATCCCTGGCGCCGATATCTACAGCGCAACCTATCACAACGTGATAGAGATTGTGGAAGAGGCGGGATACACCTTAGAGGTTACTGTTGAGCCCATCGCGACCGGATCTGTCACAAAATCCCCAATCAAAGCTGCATACACAGCCGGTGAGGTGGTAATTTTAACAGCTACTCCTAATCCTGGGTATGAATTCGACCACTGGGGAGGCTGGCCACTTTACCCAGGCGTGGGGTCCACATCTCCCAGTATCCAAATAGAAATGACTTCAGATTGGTGGATTGTTGCGGTCTTCAAAGTGGAATACGTACCGCCGCCTGTAATTTATACGTGTTCTACATGTGGCGCAACTTACAATTCACAAGCTGAATTAGATGCTCATATTGCAGCAGTTCATACATCGACAGAGATGAATTGGTATAGAGTGACATTCTATGATGGCAGCGTGAGAGACGTTGCCGTCCCCTATATTCCAGGGAGCAATATATCGCTCTGGGACATAGTGGATAGAAACCAGGTTGCAAGTTTTGTGTATCTGGGGTTTTATTAAGGTCAACCACTGCCAGATGAAGCAGGCAGTCTCCTGCGGGCGTTTTAATGACGTGAATCCGGGAACTCTAAAGAGGAGTAGATTATGGTAGCATCTGTTGAGTGGTATCCCATGCCTCCGTCAGATGGTCCTCCACTGCCCCGGTTTCTGAATATTCTCTGGCCGTGGATAACAGAACCGTCACAGAATGGTAACGGTATGATCGAGACGTACTGGTATGACCAGTATGGCAACCCGCTATCCCGTGCCGGTTTAGGTGCAGCCGTAACTATTAATGAGGGTGAAACGTCGTCCTTTGAGACCTTCATTACGAACGCGACAACCAAAGCCGGTGAGCCGTGGGAAGCGACCCTTGATATCGACATCACTGCTAAGTACGGTACGCCGCCCTTTGAGGCCATGATGGCCCCCATGAGCTACCCGGCTACGTATTTTGCCCCCGGTGAGCGTAAGGGTCCTTTCAGCGGGTCGATTACACCTTACCTCGGTAGTGCAGCACGGGGAGGCGTTCTCAATGTGATTGTCAGCCGGGGAGGCGTGACCGTGACTGGTGGCCTGGATGTTACTCCGATTACGATTGTATTAGTGCCTGTCGAGTACGGTGTCATCATTGATATTACCTAGAGCGCGGAACAATGTACAACTGTCCGATATGTGGAGCCACTTTCGGGACTATGGACCAACTATTGGCTCATCTTTCGGTGTGTCAGGGTCCATATCCACCGCCTGAGCCTGAGCCGCCGCCGGAACCGCCGCCAGAGCCACCGCCGGAGGTAATTATATGCCCGTACTGTGGACAACTTATCGGCGTATCGGAGTTCCAGTATCACCTGGACCTTTACCATCCGCCATATACGTATCCATTCACGGTTACAGTGACGAATACGAGCATGCGGGGGGGATCTCAGACAGCGGCAACAATAGAGATTGTGATTAGTGCCCGGCTCGGTGGCGTTAAGGTAGTGTCATCGGATTCATATGAGAGCTTCAGCCCCGGGCAGACAAAGTCCTGGCCGTTTGGGGTTGATATTGCCAGGCAGTACTTCGGCCAGACGATGACAATCGATGTTCTAGCGATGTCACCTTATGGCGGGATTTTTGGGTCGAGCACGAAGTACGCAGCAGTATAGGAGCCACGGAGGTGAATTTATGACAAAAGAGTATGAGGACCTGAAAGAATCTCTCCGTCAGCCGGCAACTCCGGAGGCGATGAGGGAGGCCGCCCAGCGCTTCAGGGAGTACGAGAGGGTAGACGCTGCGTTAGGGAAAAGGTCACGGCCAACCCTCGTGTCGCTCGGCCTGGGGAAAACATACCCGACGGAGATCGATTTCCGAGATGTTCCCCGGGAGTTGGAGACGAATCCGGCCTTCTACGAGCAGATGCAGAAAATCATGAGGGAAGGGTGATGATAGCACTACCATTGCACGACCTGCCTACCAGGAGCGCCAGCGGCTTCCTGATACGATACGTGGTACCCCGCACCGGGCCTCCCCAGCTGGTGGGTCCCCTGGACAATAAAGCCCTGTTCTCCAATATGTCATTCGGGGATGTGGTCATAGGGGTAGGGCACGGAGAACCGAACCGGTTCTACGGCTACAGGAACCAGATGCTCCTTGATGTCTCCTCAATACCGGACGTCCGGGGTAAGGTCGTAGTCTTGATTTCCTGTCAGACCGCCCGGCAGCTTGGACCTGCACTGATAAATGCCGGTGCAGAAAGCTATATCGGCTTCCTTGAGGACCTCGTGTGGGTCATGGATGCCGACTCGGCCTCGAACCCCTGGGCCGACAAGTTCGCAGGTTCAGCCATGATGCCAGTCGTTCACTGCGTAAACACCATCCTGGACGGCAAGGTGATGGCGGACGCTTTTGCGGTGATGACCACCGAGATGCTGGGAAACGCCGCGGTGGAGGACGACGAGGTGATGGTCTCCTGTCTCAGGTTCAATGCCAGGAATGCGTCTTTGCTGGGAAACCCGGCGGCCAGGGTGAGGGCACGACCAAAAGTAGAATTCCCGATACCGCCGCCGCCATTACTGCCATATATTACTTGACAACTGGAAAATCTTGGAATAAAATCCTGTTGCATGTAGCAAGAGGGGGGAAGCAATCTCGGAGTAATCTGAGGGCTTCCCCCCTTTTTTATTTCGGGTTGCTTTCCCCTTAAATAAGGAGGTCTCCTTATGGGAACAGCAATGCCCGACCCCAAGATATTAGTGGATTCAGTAGCCGATGGCGCACTTGAAGTCGTGGAAGTGGTACCCAGAGTGGCTGAGAACTGTGCGATTGTCGGCACCATCTTTGCAGCTTCAATGAAGGGCAACATCGATGCGGTCAAAGGTCATATGCCTGACAACCCTGGGGTACTGCCTGATGTTGCCATCAAGGCAGTGGGGGAGACTGTTATGGCCGGTGTAGGCCTCATCCAGGGTCTCGGCAAAGGTATCATGGACTCTCTGGGGGGAGTCCAGGATCAAATCCGGCGAGGAGTCGGGTAGGAGGTTAGATTATGCCTGGATATACAAATATTAAGCAGGTTCTCGTAGCGGCAACAAAGTTCCCTATCGCGATTGAGGCCATGTTGCCGGCAGGCGCCCCGAAGGTTTCCACGGGCTTACTGGGCGTGGCCACCCAGATACCTGCGGTCCCCGACTTTCCGATAGCGGTTCCGGAGATGCCGCCGGTACCGGATCTGCCTGCCATGCCGGGGGTCCCCGGACTTCCGATGGTCTCCTCGGCTTCGGTAACACCCGTAAACGCCGGGTTGAACGGGAGGAGAACGCTCGACCGGGGTACAACTGTGGAGAGAACTATTCCCTCGCCTTATGCGGGGGTCATGCCGGAAGTCGTTACAAGGAGGGGAATGTAACATGGCGAACAATTCAGTTATTGATGTGCTATCGGCTGCCGGACTCTACAAGTCCGTCGGTCGTATTCCGGAAGAGATGCTCATGACCATCACTCCCACGGGGGAAACCAGGGAGCACCGGATGGCTGAGATCGACTACCGCGATATCCAGATTTTTGGTGACCAGCTGGAAATCGTCATGCAGCTCCAGAACCCCCTGGTCCAGGCCCTCTTTGCCAAGAATGCCGTAGCCCTGGCCAACCTCATCCGGTGTGTTAACACGGAGACGTCTTCAGGCTTCAAGGGTTCCAACGGCTCCGGCCGTCAGCTCGATTTCCTGCTGCTCAGAGCCGAGCAGTTCGGTAACCCGGACCTGGCCAACAGCGCCACGGTGCGCACCACCTGGATAAGAGCCGTTGGGCTCGGACTCAACGTCCAGTTAGTCATTGCCCAGGATGCTCTTGGTGCCAACACCCACGGCCCCCTGACCATGGGCCAGACCGAGGGGTTTGCTATCCTTGGCTTTGCCAACCCGGCCGCTGCCCCCTGTGTTGATGCCGTCCAGCCTTCCTACCTGGCGCAGGCCTACAACATCCAGAATGCCGATTTCGCATTTGCCAACCCCTTCCAGGGCGACTCCATCTGCGAACTGATGCAGCCACTGATAGTGTATCCCCAGGAATCCTGTCAGGTCGACGTCAGGTACTACCAGGCCGGCCAGGACGAGATGACGCCGATTGGCATCTGGGTAAAGATGTCACAGAACCTGAGAGCACTGGCCACGAGCTAGGATAGATAGATAGGTTCCCATCAACCAGTAGATAACTGCTGAGACAGCCCCCGGAATAACCGGGGGCTGATACCTAATCGAAGGAGGTTAGAGACATGGGATCACTATTCAGATGGGTAAGAGATCTATGGCTGGGGCGAAGAGGCCTTGGCCAGACAACCATAAGGACTACGTCAGTGTTGACCGGCGCAGCCTATGACCTGTTCACTATCTCCGGTGGCCGGATCCTGGTCACCCAAATCATCGGTGAATTCACAGTAGCAGTCGTCAATGCGGTAACCATCAGTCTCCTGGCTACTCCCACCATCGGTACTGCCCGACAAATATGTACTGGGCTTCTCACCACCGGCTATGCCATAGGTGACCTCCTGGGTATCACTGGTGTTAACACCGACCCGATGTTACCCCCGGCTTCATCGAGTGTCATTGAGGGCCAGACCTTTGGTGTTATGGTCTCAGAAGGCGTCATATCACTGGCGAATAACCTAGCGGATGTAGGTTCGATCCAGTGGACCCTCAAATGGATCCCGATTGACAATGCTGCTGCAGTAGTCGTGGCATAAGGTAGATAACGGAATGGGGGAGAGGATTACTTCTCTCCCCCATGACCATAAAAGGAGGTATTATCATGGCTTGGTGGGATTATGCAGTAATAGGACAACGAGCTTTTCGAGCCGCGGGTGCCTGCCCACTGAATGTTTGGGAAAACATCTTCACTGTTTCTGGCGGTCTGGTCCTGATGACTCTGCTTGTTGGAGAACGAACCATCATCCAGGCCGGTGGTGCTTCGAACCTTGATCTTGAAGTTGACCCCACTGCTGGTGCAGCTGTGGTTCTCTGTATTCCGACAGTCGTCACTACCGATCCGGTAGGTACTCTCTATACCATCACTGGTAACCCTGCCGACGCTGTCTATGCCGGCCTCGCAGTGCAGGGCGGAATGGCTGGCGGCGCGCTGGCCACTGGCCAGAATACCCACGGTTGGGTAGTGCCACCTGGTACTGTCGAATGGCGTGAATCTGCCGGCGCTGGAACAGGCTCGATACAGTGGACAATGTACTATGTCCCAATCGACCCCGAGGCCAGTGTCGCAGCCGCATAGAGGAGGAGTGACATGACCTTACCGTTGAATGAACAAAATCAAACTCCTGCCTGCATGTGGACCGTTCGAGCCACGAATGCCTGCCCACAGAATGTTTGGGAAGACATCTTCACCGTTGCAACGGGGAACATTCTCTTGCTTTACCTGATAGGTGAACGAACCATCATCCAGGGCGGTGGTGCTTCGAACCTTGATATGCAGATTGACCCCACTGCTGGTGCAGCTGTGGCTCTCTGTATTGCGACAGTCATCACTACCGATGCGGTAGGTACAATCTACACGTTCACCGGGAATCCGTCTGACGGCTGTCTGGCCGGGCTGGCCGGGATGGCTGGAATGGCCGGTGGCGCATTAGCTACCGGAATCAACACCAGGGGATGGGTAATTCCGCCTGGTACTATTGAATGGCGTGAATCTGCTGCCGCTGGAACAGGGTCTGTCGCATGGTACGCTGGTTGGTTACCAATCGATGTTGGCGCAACCTGTGTAGCAGCCGCATAAGGAGGGTGATATGGTATTGCCAATAAATGAACAGGTAGGCGTCGCCCCTTACGCAGATCTGAGAGTGTCGAGAAAAGTTTGCACCGCGGCCGAATGGGCCACAGGCGCTGACTTCAATATCTTCCAGATCACCGGCGGGCCCATCATCATCGAGTATATGTTCGGGCACGTTACTACCCTGATGGGCGCAGGTGCCGCAACACCTGGTTTCCAGCACACCCCCGACGTAGCCATTTACATTGGTACGGGCCAGGTGGACATCAATCTCGCGGCCGCAGACATCTCTACCGACGTCGTTGACACTCTCTACATCTGGGACGGTCTCAACGGAGACCAGTTAGCTCCGACCACTAAAGTCGGTATTTGCGATACCACCGAGTATGCCTGGACAGGCGCCGGTGGCGGAATTATCCTGGTAGAGGGCATGATAAACGTAGACAACGGCACTGCAATTAACGCCGGGGTCATAGATGTCTACATGCTCTGGCGGCCGCAAAGAAGTCCAGCCCAAGTAATAGCGCAGTAAGGAGGCGTACAATGGTACAACCAGTTAATACAAATACCGGAACCATAGGCGCCAAAACCAGGGTGACGCGGAAAATCTCCACCGCGACCGAATGGGCTACAGGCGCTAACTTTGATCTCTTCGTGATCACAGGCGGACCTATCATCGTCCGCTACCTCTATGCTGTGGTGACAACGGCTTTCGGAGCCGGTGCCGCCGTACCACAGCTCAACTACACCTCGACCGCTGGCACCGTAGCCACGGTCATGGATCTTGCAATGGCGACTATCGCAAACGATGTTGCAGGTAGTCTTTACGTCTGGACCGGCGCGGTTGGTGTCCAGATGGCTCCTGCAGCGGCTCTCGGCCATGCCGATACCGCTGAATTCGCCTGGTCCATTTTAGGACAGGCGGTACTCGCTCCCGGAACCATCAATGTCATCAATGCTGTAGCCGGTGCCGATGGATTCGCGGATTGGCTCCTGAGTTGGATTCCCCTACGTACAGAATGTGCGGTGACCGCTCAGTAAGGAAGGAAAAGAGTTTGGGGGGCAGGGTAGCCTTACCTTACCCCCCATCTCCTCAGAGAAAGAAGAAAGAACGAGGAGAGAATTATGGTAATGGATGGCAATGGCCACCAGAAAGAACC
>Ga0307377_10002722_pt1 | contig 20614 bp, 32 predicted proteins | sample TR3MG_FD_202535 | JGI IMG/M metagenome (GOLD analysis project Ga0307377, IMG submission 202535) | Soil microbial communities from Risofladan, Vaasa, Finland - TR-3 | ecosystem: Environmental > Terrestrial > Soil > Coastal area > Acid sulfate soil | place: Finland: Risofladan, Vaasa | collected... | reverse complement strand
GCAACAGTTATAGATAAAATAAATATTGGCAATAGAGTAACCGTAGGAGCTGGTGCGGTAGTCACTAAGGGTGTACAAGATAACATCACTGTAGTTGGAGTCCCAGCAAAAATAACTAAAGTAGGAAGGGCAAAGAAATGAAAACAGGACCAGATATAAAAACAACTTATTGTATGGTAACTTTAAACAGATTAGATGAAACCAAGAAGGCAGTTCGCCATCACGGTCCCTATGTTGATAGGGTTATAATAATAGATGGTGGATCAAAGGATGGTTCCCATGAATGGTTTGAGTCTGAAGAATGTAAGAAATATAACTTAGAATACTATGTGCATCCCTGGGTTGATAACCCACCAGAACAAAGAAATAGATACCTAAACCTCGTAAAGGAAGGATGGGTATTGGTTACGGATTGTGATGAGTATCTTGAACTTCCAGCGCTATACAAACTTAGAATTTTAGCAAAACAAGCCGAAGATCAGAAAGCTACTGGAGTAGCTTTTGTAGCCCATGATGTACAATATAGATCAAATGGTATTGTAAAGGATCACTTGACCTCTTACTACAATAGGATATTTTTTAAAGCATCCCCCGGAATGTGCTATGTAGGACACACACATGTTGGTCTTTTTCGACCGGGAATAGATGATATGTGTATGAAGACCGAGTATAAGTATTATCATATAAAAGCATGGGAAGACGGATTTATACGCGGGTGTAGAAACTACTGGACAACTGGTGTATGTACGCAGAATGATACTACTCCTGAGTGGGAAGCATTCAAAAAATTAACTAAAGAAGATGGGTTTAAATATTTCTATGAGTTTATGGAATACATGGAGAAGGGTAATATAGACCAAAAATATAAGAAATGGTTTGTGGATAATAAAGATAATGTGAATCCTGAAGCTAGATCCTGGTTCGTATGTTATTTTGCTTTTATGCACCCAGAAGAAAATATAGATAAGCTTGGGAATACACTAGATGTCTCCTATTTGGACAATAGAAAACCAATGCATTTAAACTTTTAATACTAAGGAGTAACAAATGGAAATAATAGGTAGAGAGTATTTTAAACAATTTGAAACAAGAAATTTTTGGCCTCCGTATATATCTGTATTGGTTCCCTGTTTAGGTAGACCAGTTTACTTAGAAAAATGTCTTTTAAGTTTACATAAATATGCTGATGTGCCAATAGAAATAATAGTAGCAGATGATGGTAGCATATTATCAGGACAGCAAAAGATTTTAGAAATGCGTGATTTAACAAGTACTATTGTGCTGAATCCTGGTACTAACGTTGGTCTTGGCAGGAACATGAATAGAGCAAGAAGCATGGCTACAGGGGATTATTTATTAACAATCGAAGAAGATAATTATTTAACTTCTAGTTTTTTAAAAAGAGTAAAATATGCCCTAGACAAACCATATGTTGGCATAGTATGCGTTGATCGGAGGGGAGAAGGAACCGGGGATGGAGACTTAGAGAGTGTGCATATACTTCCAGACGGATCGGAAATGTATCTTAAATCACCTAACTCAGAAATGTATGGGATTAGTGCTAAGGTATGGGATGAAGTAGGTGGTTGGAATACGAATATACAAACAACTTCTTCTGATGTAGAGTTCTTGTCATTGATTTTTGCCGCAGGTTATTTTTCAGTTTCAATTAAAGGTAATTATATAAATGAACAGTATAAAGTATCCGAAGATGGTAAAACAAATACTAAGGAGGCAAATGAAGATTATATAGGTTCTGCTGGTTTTGCCCGGGGGGATAACAATACACCTAGCCTTTTTAGTAAATATGAACCATTTGATAAAGAGAAACATCATGTCCAGAGCGGAAAAAGATGTGAAGCTGTATACCACGGCGTAAATGATATGATATTAAAAGATGAAAGTTCTCCAGCTTGGACCAATAATCACTTTGTCTGCAAGGAACGAAATGGCTTATTTAAGGATTCAAAAATCGATTGGGAGTTTGCCAAAAAGTATGGGCATGACAAGTGGAAAGACATGATAGTAAAAGATTTTAATTTAAAGTAGATATGGAGGCTGTATGAAAGTAGATAGATCAAATTTAGATATAGAACATTTTTTCCCACCATTTTTCTCGGTATTGTTGCCAGAGCTTGGAAGACCGGATATGGTTATTAAATGTGTAAATCATTTATTAAGATATGCAGATATGCCTATGGAAATAATATTGCATGATGACGGAAGTTCTAAGGAGAAACAACAAAGATTATTTGATGAACTAAGGGAAAAAGTTAGTACAATAATTTTTAATACACTTTCCAACACAGGACTTCATAGCTCAATGAATAGATGTAGGAAGATGGCTAGTTCAAAATATTTACTTGGTTTTAATATAGATGATTACGTTACATCTCCTTTCCTGAAAAAAATAAAGACTGCTTTAGATTTACCATATGTTGGTATAGTTAATGTTGTGGAAAAAGTAAACGGCGAAAAGGGAGATCAAGGTATCTATGTTGCCCCAGATGGAACTAGAATGGCTATATGTGGAAACGAGGGAACATTTCATCTTTATGGTATAAGGGCTGAGACGTGGGATAAGGTTGGCGGATGGGACGAAAATATTCAGACTACATCTTCGGATGGTGAGTTTGGTGGGAGAATATTTAGTCATGGATATTTCAATGTATACGTTGAAGGAACATATTATAATGATATGTGGTCAGTCCGTGAAGACGGAAAAGCAAATGGTGATGGAGGTAATCCTGATTACGAGGCTGCTTGTCGTTATGCAGATGGGGACAATAATATGCCAAGACTTCTTAATTTTGATAAAAGGCTACATAAGGAGTTATGCAAAAAAAGAGAAGAAGCTGTATGGCATGGTGTTAATGATGAGATACTAAGGGATAAAAATATTCCTACTTGGACTAACGGTGAGTTTTCAGCTCATGAAGTACCTAGATTGTTTAACCACCCAGATACAATTATTGATTGGGAGTTTGCTAAGAAGTATGGTCACGATAAATGGAAAGATATGATTATAAAAGATTTTAACCTGGAGAAAGAATGACAGAACATATAACATTTGCATGTGTGACACAAAACAGAATTAAGAATATGCAACGTCTTATCCCTAAGGTCATAAATTGGGTAGACAAGGTTGTAGTAGTGGATAGTTTTAGCGTCGACGGGACAAAGGAATGGCTCGAAAACTATAGTCCAAAGATAGTTGTAGTCCAACGACAATGGGATGATTCCTTTGCAAAACAGTACAGCGAGTATCTAAAACATGTAGACCGTGGTTGGGTCCTTATATGTGACGATGATGAGATACCAAGCCAGGCACTATTGAAAACGTTAAAACCTATGATTAGAGCATCTATGGATGGAGATAGGTATTCCATAGTAGAATATAGAAGCCAGGGAATGAGAGTAGAAAATGATATAGTGGTAGAGGATGGTGGTCCAAATGAATACTGGAGACAGATATTCTTTAAATGGATGCCAGGGATGCGCTATGCAATAGATCTACATCAAGCATTAGTAGGAACAAAGAATATGAGATATACTCGTAGGAATGAAGTATATTATCATCTTAAATCAGATGAGGATTTATATAGGAATGCATGCAGAAACTGGTGGATAGCTGGTATATGGTTAACTGATGCCGAAGAAGGTATTAAACCACAGGAATGGTATGAATTAAGAAAGATTGTGTTAGAGGCTTATCCAGACGTAAAAGTATTTAATGATTTTAATGCCTACATGGTAAAGGGCAATATAGATAAAAGAATTAAGGATTATTTTTATAAGACTAAAGATCTTCCAGATGAAAGAGATAAAAACAGGGTAATGAACGAATTAAGATCTTATTGGAAGTATTACTTTGTAAAACTTCACAGCGATGAAAGAATAGAATATGAAAAAAATATGTAGCAAATGTAAAAAAACAAAGATCATAACTAAATTCTGGAAAGATAAAATCAATAAAGATGGTCATAGATCTTGGTGTAAATCTTGTGATAAAAAAAAGAATAAAAAATGGTATACTAATAACCATAATGCTGCGCTGCAAAAGGCATATAAATGGAAGAACAAAAACGAGCAAAATAAAAATAAAGCCAAAACTGCAACTAAGACGTGGGTTAATGCTAATAAGTCTAAAATAAGTAAGAAGCAGAGAGAATGGTATTTAAATAATAGAGATATATATCTACAAAATAGATATAATATTACATTAAAAGAATACAATTTAATATTAAAACAACAAAATAATGTATGTGCTATATGCAGACAAAAAAGAAACAAATATAAGTTTTTGTCCGTTGATCATGATCATGAAACAGGAAAGATCAGAGGATTATTGTGTGGCATGTGTAATGCTGCTATCGGGTTATTTAGAGAAGATATAATTATATTGGAAGATGCCATTAAGTATTTAAGAAATAAATTACATCCAGAAGAAAAAGAAGGAGAGGTATGAAGAAACAGAGAATTACTTTTTGCATGATGACCTTAAACAATTTTGATCAGGCATTCGAAGCCATCAAAAGGATTAAACCCTATGTTGATAGGGTTGTAGTTGTTGATGGAGGGAGCGTTGATGGGACTATTCCAGCACTTAGAGCATGGGACGGAGTAGAGTTTCACGTACATCCATGGACAGCAGATGATTTTGCAAAACAGAAAAATATTACATTGAGCCATTGTGCAGAAAACGGTGGAGCAGATTTTATTCTTTTTATGGACCCCGATGAATGGATCCCTGAAGTAACTGGTAAAAATCTTCAAAAGATTATTGAAGAATGTTCTGGGGGATATCCCGAGAGATTATCTCTAATCAGATTGAGAGCCCGGGATGTTGAGTTAAGCGGAACAACGATAATAAGTAATAGAAATACAGGTTTTTTCAAACCGCTTTTCTTTAGGCATCATCCTTACAACAGATATGTTGGTCATATCCATGAAAACCTAACATTGGGAGTACGTGGATTAGATGTCCAGACAATGTATGAATATTATCACATCAAAGAGCAGAATGCAGTTAAAATAAGTGGAACAAGAAATTTATTTATTGGCGGTGGGGACATAACAGATGCAGGCAAGGGGGATAGGTATACTCTTAAATGGATTGAGTTTAGAAAATTTGTGAGGGAAGTAACCGGGATAGAATTATGGGGTGACTTTAATAAATATTTGATAATGGGTAACATAGACCCAAAAATAAAAGACTTAATTATTAAAAATAGAGACGAAGGAAAAGTAGATTATTATGAAGGATCAACTAATTGGTTAGATATATATGCTACATATTTTAAAATATATCATCCCGAAGAAGAACTAAAAGAGTTTGCTGTGGATATTTATAACCATGCGCTAAAAGTATGGCGTGAAGAGCAAGAGGAGAAAAAATGTCAGAAAAAATAACTTATGCCTGTATAACACAAAATAGAATAAAAAGCATACAAAGAAATATACCAAAGGTCATTGATTATGTAGATAAGATTGTAATAGTAGATGGGTTTAGCATCGATGGAACAAAAGAATGGTTGGAAAATTATAATAGCGATAAAATAACAGTAGTTTCGCGCAGATGGGATGATTCTTTTGCAAATCAATATAATGAGTATCTGAAATACGTAGATGATGGTTGGGTGCTCATATGTGATGACGATGAAATACCAAGTGAAAGACTTTTAAAATCTTTGCGACCACTCATAAATGCATCTGGCGGGGGAGAGATGTATAATATAATTGAATTTAAATCTCATCCACTAGAATCAGATAAAGATGGAAAGATATTGTGTGATAACGGTTCTCCTGATTATTGGAGGCAGATATTTTTTAAATATTATCCTGGTACACATTACTCTATAGATCTCCATCAAGCCCTGAGAAGCCCAGTGAGGGGGAAAGTTTTAAGGAGAAACGAAACTTATTACCATGTTAAGACAGATGAAGATGGATATAGAAATGCTTGTAGGAATTGGTGGATAGCTGGGGTGTGGGATGATGATGTTAATGATGGTTATCAACCTCCCGAATGGCATGAGTTTAGAAAAATAGTTCTCAACGTGCATCCACACATCGGAGTGTTTAATCATTTCAATGAAGTTTTATTAAGGGGCAATATGGCCCAAAGTATTAAGGACTATATTATAAAAGTTAAAGACATACCAGATGAAGGCTCTAGGAGAAAGTTCCATGAACTAAGATCTTTTTATAAATATTATTTTGATGTTTTGCATCCAGAGGAAAAGATAGAAAAAGTTAACCCATTCACAGTAGAAGATGTGCACGATATTGCTGCTTTAAAGGGTGCTGGGCATAACTCTAAGGAATTGGCTTGGATATTAAACGAAATGATAAAGATACAGCCCCACGTTATTGTGGAAATTGGAATATATCAAGGTGGAGGTACATATTTTTGGGAAAAAGTGCTCAGAGATCCATCGGATATGTTGATTGGAATAGACTGTGCTATGCGACCATTTTCCTGGGACATTAACACAATGATTGCTAAGTGGATTCCGTTGGCGGATAAGGTTGGAACACCTCTTGATAAAATGCAGTTTGACAGTCAGAAACCAGAGACTGTAGAAAAATTAAGGAAAGCATTGGGAGGTAGGCCTATAGATGTTCTAATAATAGATGGAGACCATTGCCATAAAGCTACACAGGTAGACTATGATTTATATAGTCCGTTAGTGAGAGATGGGGGTATGATTTGCTTTCATGATATTTGTTTAAGAGCAAGTTTCCAGCAAAATATAAAGGGGGAATTTGGAACAAGACGAGCTTGGGAAGAGTTGCCGGGTATTAAAAAAGCATACTATAGTGACACACATGACCCGTATGCATATGGTGTTGGTTACATTATTAAGGGTGAAAAAGGAAATGAAACCATAAACTTTGGTGCTGGTTATAAAAAGTGGGGTACTGAAGAATCAATACCTGGCACCTATGGTGGTGACCCACTGGAGGAAAGTAAATGAATATATTTATAAGAATTTCTGGACCGATTACTGATGGACTAGACTCACCAACGCGAGGTGAGGGCAGGTGGGGATTTAATATAGCGAGAATACTTGCCAATGATGGACACAAGATAGTAATGTCTGAAGATGGGGGATGCTGTAAGTGGGGGAGTGGGAAAAAACATCCTAATATTGAGATAATCCCATGGAACAGACTTGATACTCTTAGCGAGTTTGAGTTTGATGCATACATGACGGTTTGTTTTGAGCTGAAGCCAAAACCAATCAAGGCAAAAAGATATCTTGTAGGCGTTTACAGTCTTGGTAGTCTAGGAGAAGAGCCCTTAATTAGCAAGGTACAAAAAAATGAATACATTTTAGCACCAGGGAGAAGCGCCCATATAATATATAGAGATGCATTGTATAAAAAGAATGCTGAGTGGAAGGATAGATATAAATTATTGTGTCAACCCTACGGGAAAGAATTTGGTAAAAGTAAATTTGATAGGAAAACAATATTGTTTACTGCTAAGGATGTATTTCATAAAAGCAATAGACATCTATATGAAGATGGTATGAAGTCTTTACTTGCTGCCATAGATGCTTGTAAAGAAACTGGTAGTAAACTTGTAATGACAAGTACAGCTTGGAATCACTCTGATCACAAGGAGACAATAAAAGAACTTAGGATCGTTGAAAGATTAAGGGAGTTAAATGATGTAAGGATACTACCTATTATTCCTTGGAGTGATCTTATGCATGAACTATCTATGGGGTCTATTTTTATTCCTTTACAATTTGCTGGTTGTACTCCTGATGCTATTTTCTCAGGGCTCGTACCACTGTTAAGAAAAAACCCCATGCTATTACAGCACCCCGATGTAGATTCTGATAGCTTGGTAAAAGAAATGGGAGATAGCTCAGTTCAATCTCAAGATGAAATAAAAAAGACTTTGATAAGACTATTAACTGATGAGGATTTCTACAATCACTTTCAAAGAGAGCTACAGAAAGTAATGATTGATCATCTTGATGAGAATGTTCTTAAGCAATTTTATGATATAATTGAATACGATGAAAGAAGGGAGAAATAGAATGGAGCCTACATTAAGGGATTGGGTATATACAGATGGTGAATGGATACATGTAGTAAGAACTAATAGTAATATATATATAAATGGTAAGGAATATATTCCAGCCCCAAAAAAAGAAATAGGAGATTGGGACGAATGAAAACAGCATTAGTAACTGGTGGATGTGGGTTCATAGGTAGTGAAATAGTTAAAGCACTAGATTCTAGAGGATATAATATAATCGTTCTTGATTGTATGGAACCAAAAGAAAAGCTAAAAACCGTAGACTATGTTAAGGGGGACGTGCGAGATAAGGAGCTGTTAGAAAAAGTAGGGAAATATGCAGACTATATATATCATACCGCAGGTATTTTAGGTACCAGTCTCTTAATGGATAGACTCCAGGAATCATATGATATCAATGTAACTGGTAGTATGAATGTTTTTGATCTGGCGAGTAAAACAAAAGCTACAGTCATTAACCTTGGACTTATTCCTACCTGGAAAAGTCCGTATATGCTTACTAAGAATTTCATAAAAGAGATGGGTAGTCTTTATAATAAGCACTCTGGGACAGATATCAAGACTGTTGAACTAACACATGCATATGGCCCGGGACAAAGTCCATATCAAGCCAAGGCTGTTCCTAACTTTATTATAAAAGCATTAACAAATAAAGATATGATAGTCTTAGGTGACCCTGCAAAAGGGTTTAAGTATATGGATCTCATATATGCAAGTGATGCTGCTGAAGCGCTAGTAAGGATAGCTGAGAATGATAATATTAAAGATGAAATATTACAACTTGGATGTGGCGATGGTATCCCAGTAGATAGGTTAGCAAAGAAGATAGCAGTTATGTGTAATAGCAAGAGTAGTGGTATATATGAACCAATGAGAGCAGGCGAACCTGACGGCAGGGAAGAAGATTTTACTGGTGCTGATCTTAGTATCTGGTATAAGTTTTTTAAAGATAGTCCTATTAAAACAAGTGTTGAAGACGGGTTGAAGCATACTATTGATAAATATAGAAATGATCTAGCAGAAGGTAAGATAGAAATATTAAGGTTAAAACTATGAAAACATGTACAATAGTTGCAAATGTAAATGAAAGTGTTCCAGATAAAGATTACGAAGGTATGGCTATAAGGTTAGCCAAGTCTATCAGATTGAATGGTGGCAAAGCAAAAGATATGCCAATGTGTTTCTGGTATCCCGATGATTATAAATTGCCGAAGGATGAAACTTTAAAGAAATTAGAGAGCTACGGATGCAAACTAAATCATGGTACATCAGAAATGATGCGTATTTCTCCCATGTATGGGAAAATCTATGCAACAATGCAACGTACTGAAACAGACTATACTATGCTTATAGATACTGACTGTTACATTAGAAAAGATATTTCAGGTCTCTATGAAGACCTCGATAAAGATTTAAGACTCTGTCCTGTAAGTCTTTCTACATCAAGGTGGAGTTGTCCCGAAGATGATAAAAGAATGAATGATTATTATGCTTACTTTGGGCTAAAAAGAAATGTTACTAATACTCCAGCAATGATTGATAAGAAATCAACTAGATTTTATTTTACATCAGGTTTAATTGTTTTCAGAAGTGCTATTGAATTCGGCAAAAAATATAAAGAAGTAATAGAGGGAACTGAAACAGTGGATGGACCAGGGGAGCTATATAATGCCAATTCACAGACTGCTATTGGTATTGTTGCTACTAAATTTAATTTAAGTTGGGAGTTAGTAGATACTCACTATATGTACATGCTTAATCATCATAAATATAAAATAGATGATTCAGACCCTGCAATTGTACACTATCAAGACCACAGGGTCCCAGGAGTAAGCGATGAAGATTGGAATGTATAAGGGGGAGAAATAAAACATGTCAAATATTTTAGTTACAGGTTCTACTGGGTTTTTGGGCAATGTTTTGGTGGGGCGCTTAAAAAATAAAGATAATACTGTTGTTGGTATGGAGCGAGACGTGCATAGAAAAGGAAAGCTAATGCACGAGCCAGACATATCCGTGAACGGGGATATAAGAAGCTATGATTTTGTGCGCAGGATAATAGTAGATTATGAAATAGAGGAAATATATCACTGTGCAGCACAAGCCGTTGTAAGAAGCTGTGCCAATGATCCATATACTACTTTTGATATAAACATAATGGGTACCGTATCCCTATTAGAGGCCTGTAGAAATTCAGGGGATGTAGTAAAGAGTATAGTCATATCTACAAGTGATAAAGCTTTTGGGCATGCTAAGGCCCCATACACCGAGGATACTCCACTTAATCCAATGTATACATATGAAACGTCTAAGGCATGCCAACAAATGGTTTCATTGTGTTATTTTTATAATTATGGAGTACCCGTAAGAGTAGTAGCATCATCTAATGTTTATGGACCAGGTGATCCGAATATGTCAAGGATAATACCTAACACTATTACCAGGCTAGCCAATAATAAGCCAGCACTCCTTAATGAGGGTGTAGCAAACTATATAAGAGAGTTCGTATATATAGATGATGTGGTTAGTGCTTTTATTACCGCCGCGAGAAAAGGAAAGAATGGAGAAGTTTATTGTTGTGGCGGAACAGAACACTTATATGTTAAAGATCTAATGAAAAAGATATGTGTTTTAATGGGCAAAGATCATCAGATGGATGTAAAGATTTTTCAGAAATCTATATACTATAAGGAAATAGAATGTCAATGGATTGATTCAACTAAACTCCAAGGGCTGGGTTGGAAACCTAGTGTGACATTAGAGGAAGGCTTAAAGAGGTCTATAGAATATTATAAGATGGGGGTTTAAACGTGGAACATAATATAGAATTATTTTATCCGTTTGTTCCAGATGAAGCAATACTAGAAGTTAGCAAAGTTTTAAGGACTAAATGGATAGGCCAGGGAGCAAAAGTAGACCAATTTGAAAAAGATTTTGAAAAACTTTTTAATATAAAACATGCTGTAACGCTTAATTCTGGGACTGCTGCTCTTGAAACAGCTTATGATCTATTAGGTTTGAAGTCAGGCGATGAAGTTATCTCTACACCGCTTACTTGTACTGCGTCTAATCTGCCTCTTATGGCTCGTGGAGTAAAAATAGTTTGGGCAGATATCCTTGAAGATACTTTGACTCTAGATCCCAAAGATGTTCAAAGTAAAATAACAGATAAGACTAAAGCCATTGTTAACGTACATCTTGGTGGTGTGGTTTCTGACTTAGGTAAAATGCCTGTTCCAATTGTCTCTGATGCTTGTCAAGCCTTGGGAGCTTTTGTCGGAGACTATACTTGTTGTTCTTTTCAGGCTATCAAACATATTACAACTGGTGACGGTGGAATGTTAATCACCGAGAATGATGAGGATTATAAAAAAGCTAAGCTTATGCGTTGGTTTGGGATAGATCGAGAAAAGAAGATAGTAAATAATTGGAAAGCTTATAAGCAACGTCGCATGACATTTGATATAGAGGTACAGGGCTACAAAAGGCAGATGACAGATATTGCTGCTACTATGGGTATTGTTGGTTTAAAGCATTACGATAGTATGTTAAAACATCGTCTTAATCTATTTAATATTTATAAGTATCGCTTAAGGAATATGCCCGATGTTAAAATTATAAACGGTGACAGAAATTATTGTTGGTTAATGACTATCTTAGTTGAACATAGGGACGACTTTACTAAAATGCTATTTGAAAATTCTATTGATTCTAATCTTGTACAGGTTAGAAATGATATCTATAAAATATTTGGCGGGAAAAGAACTAACCTCCCAGCTATGAACAAGATAGAAGATAAATATTTATCTATTCCACTAGGAATGCATGTATCTGAAGATGATGTAAATTATATTTGCGATGTTATAAAGAAAGGTTGGTAATACCAGGTGTATAGTTCATACGAGAAGAACAATTATGGTAGGGTATTTGAATCAATAATTAAAACCCACCAACCAATAGTAACAGTAGAGCTAGGTGTTCTAAATGGATATAGCACTGTCCATATTGGTAAAGGACTAAAGTTTAATAGGGAACATTTTGATATTAGTGGACACCTGGATGCCTATGATTTATGGGATGATTATACTTATAAACATGGTAGTATGAAAGTGGTCCAGAATACCATAAATACTATGGTCCTGAAAGATTATATAACTTTACATAAGGCAGATGCTTATAAGGTTCATGAAAAATATAAGCGTAGATCTGTACATATAGTGCATATAGATATTTCCAATACTGGAGGGACCATAAAAAAAATAGTGGAACAATGGAACCAGAAACTTGTTCACAATGGTATCCTATTATTCGAAGGCGGATCATTCGAAAGAGATAACGTAGAGTGGATGAAGAAATACTATAAACCCTCTATAAGAGAAGAAATAAGTACTAATAAAATAATAGACCAATTTTATACGGTTAAAATTTATGATAAGTTTCCCTCTCTAACAATGTTATTTAAAAATAAAGGAAAATCAATATGATGAAAATTGAAGAATCAGAATTTAATGAATTGATTCACTCGTTAATAAGAATAGCTTCTATCTTAAGGGCCGTAGAAAATGGAGCTCTTACAGACGGTCAACGTCAGATTTTGAAAGGTTGTGAAATTAGATTAAACGAGATTAGACAACGTACATTAGAATCAGTAAAGGAGGACAATTATGAAATGGATAAAAGTATTTGAAAAAGGGTGCCTAGGTACTATAACTTTTCTTGCTGCAGTATTATCTACTAAGCCTGAGTTGTTGGCACAAATAACAGATGATCCAGCAAAGTCTGTAAACTTACTAGTTGGTAGTATGGTGGCTGGTTTTCTTGTGGCTGTTGCCAACTTTTGGAAACATAGGTTAGATAAATAGTGGGTACGACTACAGTAGAATTAAGAATAATAAATGGTGAATGGATACCATGCAAACAATGTAAGTGGTTTAGTACATGTGTTGTCCCTCGCCCTAAGCACTTGAGGAATGTAAAGAAAAGTTCGATAAGAGTTGTTGGAAAATGCGAGGAGTATACATTCTAGGTAAAACTAATGGCTAATGTTACAATTATAAAGGTTCTTAATCAATTCTATCCCTGTAAGAACTGTAAGTATTATTCAAAGTGTGAACATTTCAATCAGTATTTCCCGATACGAAGAAAGAATAGAAAGCATTTAGAGAATGTAAAGCATAGGGGTACGAGGTCTGCTCCTGTGATCCTGGGAACTTGTGAAGACTTCACTAATGTATCATAGCTGGTTTATTTTTCAAGCCGGCATAAAAAGGAGAACAAGAAATGGAATGGAAGCTTAGCGCGACAAAAAAGGTAGAGTATGACAAGTTAGTCAAAGCAGCTCAAGAATCAGAAGCAGCAATAGGCGCTGCACAGTACAGAGTAACCAAGATCATCGGTATGCGAGCCGCTGTAGACGTTGATATTAAGAAGTGGTGGGACTCTGTAAGCGAAGAGCTCAAATTCGATAAGGGTAAAGACTATATGTTAGGTGCAGACGGTACTATTAAAGAGGTACCTAGGCAGCCACAACAGCCCGCTATGCCTGCGCAGGGAGACGTGTCGGAAGCTAAGCCGAGTATGGTAGGCACAAATGCTGCTGAACTTCGCTGATCTTTGTTAATAATCGGAGAATATTATGCCAACTGGAGTCTGGAAAAGAACTCAAAGACATAGAGAACTAATAAGCAAAGGTCTGAAAGAATGGCGCCTAAGGGAACCCTTGTCTCTGGAAACACGCAAAAAGATAGGTGATTCAAACAGAGGCAAAAAGCGTTCTCTTGAAGTTATAAAAGCTATGTCCCTTGTTTTGCAAGGAAGAACCGCTTGGAATAAAGGAAAGAAAGGTATATACTCTAAAGAGTATAGAAAGAAACTAAGTGATGCAAAGCGAAAAGGAAATCGTTGGATAGGTGAGAATAATCCTAGATGGCATGGTGGTGTCACTCCCTTGACAGAGGCTATACGGAAATTGCCAGAATATAGACAGTGGAGAAAAGCTGTATTTAAAAAAGACAACTATACATGTAGATTATGCGGTAAGCGTGGTGGGTACAAGCAAGCTCATCACGTTAAACCCTTTAAAGAAATCCTTGATGATTTTTTAATGGAGTATAACCAATTTTCTCCCATTGAAGACCAGCATATCTTAATAAGATTAGCTTTTAAATACCCTGTTTTTTGGAGAGTAAGTAATGGTGTAACACTGTGTAAAAAATGTCATGAGGGTTTATTTAACTAGCACAAGGAGATACAAATGGCAAAGGATAGACGCAAAAGAGGTAAGAAATTAGATTACCCCGAGTTAGTTAGGTTCTTAAAGAAGACAACTAGGCGGAGACCGGGCGAAGCTGAAGCTGAAGCCTTTAGAGCGCTCTATCCTCGGCCGAGGAAAAGGAAGTAAATATGCAACATATAATAATAAGTGGAAGGATTCCTTCTAAGAAGAACTCGCGGTGCTTGTTTGTGCGCGGCGGGAAAATGATGAATATCCCCTCCAAGAAATATAAGGAGTGGCATGTCGACGCATCTGAACAATTACAGGAATTCAAAAGAACCAAACCTCTCCAAGGGCCCCTTAGCCTTGATCTCTCTTTTTGGGCGCCGGATAAAAGAAAAACCGACCTCACTAATAAAGCTGAGAGTATCCTAGATCTCCTGGTGGACAATGGTATTTTAGCAGATGATAATTGGTACATAGTGAGCGAGGTAGTTCTTATATTTGAGGGAGTAGATAAAGATAATCCTCGCTGTGAGATAGATATATTAAGGAAATAAGATGAAGAATTATAATGATGAAAAATATACTAATGATCTAGTAGATAGGTATAAGGAGACAAACTCAATGGAGCTTATGGAGGAGTTATTGGATAACTTCTCCCCGTACTTCAAGAAGTATGTCAATCTTATGTGTGGAAAGCATTCAGTGGATGTTACTAATCCCGATACAGTTAAGTTCTTGAGGCTTTTTATGAGCGCGGAAGAAAGGGATGATAACTATAAGTATATACAGGCGTGCAATAGATGCATCAATAGCTTTAGAAAGGTCTTCTCTGATTTTACCACAAGGGACTTATATGATGAGCTAGTGGTTATCTTTCTCGACGCGCTGGAAAAATATAAACCCATGATAGCAAATCATAAGGCTACTAAAGAGAGAATATCCTTTGTTCATTATATACAGGTTACTATGCGGTATAGGCTAAAAGCATTAGCAATGACCAAGTCTCGCGATGCTCTATCTATTAAAGAGAATCTACCTTACAATGAAGCTATCTATAAAGTGGCTAAGGTTGGCCCTTCCAGTGAAGCTCTAGATCTACGTTGGGTACACGGTTTTACGGCAGGAGATGTGTTCAAACACCTATCAAAGTCTGAGAGATATATCTTGTGGCTTAAGTATGAATCTGACCCAGATGGTAGAGAACTGTCTTCAAGGGGTATAGCTAACATCACTGGGCTACACCATAAGACTGTATTGGGTAGGATAGGGAAGATACGGGGCAAGCTGAAGAAGTTTATTTTATAGTATTAATGTATTCCTGTTTAAAGGTTACCTCAAGTTCCATACCTTGAAAGACAAGCCTACATACTGCGGTTTTATCTATGGCGTTACTCTTTAATACTTTTCCTTTGCAGCCGGCAAAAGGACCATTGTTAACTATCACCTTACTACCTTCTTCTACAGAATTGGTTTCATCGATCTCCTGCTCTCTAAGGCGTTTTAACTCCTCTGGGGTTACCGGACCTATGATCTTAAGGAAATCTTCGTATAGGAAGGCATTTAAGGGCTTAGAAGGGTCTTTCTGAGCTATTAATAGATATCCTGGCAACATTTTTTCTGTTCTTTGGTGTATTTTCCCTCGCTTGTACTCTGTCACTAATCTCCGCGGTATATAAACCTCACAATCTGCATTGATTTTCTGTAGTTCCTTCCTTATATCATACTCCTTACCAGTCATTACTCTAGCTGCATACCATGTTTTCATTCCATCTCCTTTGCTAAGTCCTCAAGGGCTTGGTTGTATATATTCCAGTCTGTCCAATCTACATTGCACGCGCATTCTATCGCCCCCCATGCAGCACACTTACACCCTTTGCCAGGCGTGGTTTCTTTCTTCTTCTTCCCCAACACCCACTTACGGAAGTCAGAGAGGGCTTCAGTATGATTAATTGGAGTCTTTATTATTTTACCTACATAATTACAATCTTGGTAGCCACTATAGTGCTTATAAGAATTTACTTCTATATTTTTATCTAATATCTCTTTCGGGTTCATTGGTTATTTCCTTGGTTGTTTAACTATGAATTTGATCTTTCTTATCCACGTTTTAGGTATCTTCTGGAGAGCACCCCACTCTGGTGACTCACCATTATCATCTCCCCACTTAAGGGTTCTACCAGCCATGACTATCTCATCTTTAGTTTCTGAAAGTATCCAACCGACTTCCTGTACAATACATCGTTCTTTATTTATAAATCGATCTACTTCTGTAGAGTCGTGCCAAGCAGCCGCAGAATGAGCGTCCTGCCATTCTACAAGGTATATCTTTTCTTTATCTATTTTCATACTAGAAGTCTCCCTTGCTTATAAACTCTGTGCAACAATCAGGACAATGTAAGAAGCGTCCTCCACCGTTCATATTTTTAATTGTTTTGTGAATTTTCCTAAACCATGCTTCTATCCAGAATTTACAACAATCATTATTTTGTAGGTTTTTTGTATCTAGAATGAGTTTTTCTTCTATCTCTTTATTCATCTTCATAAAGCAATTATTTTTTCCAGATCTATTGTCTAAAATCGTTTTTGAAAATGTAGCAAAGTTCCAGCAATCATCGCATATCATCTCTATCTCTCCCAATCTATATTTGTTCCGCACTCGCTACATTCTATATAATCTAGAGTACCATCATCATAATAGTATACACAGAATGTAACACTTCCACAATCACATTTCTTTATTAAGTTTGCATTGCTCACAATGCTCCTCCTGGGTTATATACTTGGTGCTTTACAGTAAAATCTCCTATCTTGGAAAACTCGCGCGTAAGTAAATCACATGCTTTACGATAGCTTAAGAAGTGATTATTGAGAACTTCATAATGATGCTTAGCGTCACTTAAACCATGTTGAGTTTTTAGGTACTCTTTCTCTAGATTAAGAGCTTCATTCGTATCTACTGATGCTTCTAACTCAGCTAGAGCTTCATACTCTTTATCAGTCCTTCTTTCATTGCGGGGCTTAGGTCTGTCTTCTTGCTTGAAATCTACAAAGGCTTGATTGAATTTTTGCTTAGCTATAAGTTCTTTCTTTTTATAGCGGAACTTAGCTTCCTCTAGAGTAGTTTCACGGATACTTATAATTGTGGATTGATATTCCATTAGCCCGCAGATAGTATCCATCCTTTCACATAGTAACGGAACTGCTTCAGCTATGTTTTCTATTTTACCTATGGATAGATCTACGTCACTATTGACTTCTTCTTTTATGCGGCGAGCAATAGTTCCCATCTCTTCGTTCACGCTCATCTGGTAACCTCCAGTATTCTTTATACTTCCATTTCATTTTCAGTTTTCTATTTAGTTTCTCTATTCTTATGGCTATATTTTGAAAGGTACAATGGAACCTTTCGCCCAATTCTTCTAGAGTAAAACCCATGATATAATATCCATAGAACAATAACTGTTCGTTTGGTGATAGCGCATGGGTAAAAAAGTCATATATAAACCACGCTACATCAGGCGGAAAAGCAGCCCATCCTTGCCTGAAATCCTCCATCTGTGGAGCTTCTCTAATCTTTCTATGGTTCTTCATCAATGATCCCTAGATAATAGAGTGTACTAGCGTTATTAGCATAATAGTTATAACTGTAAGTATAACCTCTTTAACTAGCGGTTTAATAAATTTAAAGAATGCTTTTAGTCTATTCATATACGTATTTCTTTCTTAAATATTTTCGCAAATATAATTATAAAAGGGAAAAAGTACCAGCCAAATGCTATCTTGAGTATACTTTTCCAGCTGAAGCATGTGGTGCTAAATACGATAGTACTGGTCTGCGGCGTAGGAGTTAGGTTAAGGATAGGGGTAGTTCCCATAGTGGTCCTGGCCCATGTTTCACTCGTTACTGTTCCCGATACACCTATACCTATGTTTTCTGGGTCTTGAGTCGTAAAATGGATGTCAGCAATTACTTCTTCTTCATTACTTTCTCTATCCCAGTCTGATTCACTAACATTCGAAAATTGCTCGCCGCATAGTGGATTAAAAATACTCGGCATTTAAAAATCCTTACTCTTCAGATACCATCTCACAGTTCTACGTAGTCCTTGATTAAAACCGTACAACGGTTCTTGTATTATGTGTCTTGCGCAGGTCTTTCTAACGTCTCCCCTTCTAATCGGGCCATGCATTATATCAGATTTCATCTTAGCAAGTTCACATAATTCTTTATATAAATTATTTATAGTAATGGGTGTTCCATACCCTGGCTCTACTAGGCCTTTCTTGGAATCTTCTCCTATTTTTATAATTTCATTTACAACATCAAGCACATATGTGTAATCTCTTAATTGTTTTCCATCTCCATCTATAGTGATTGGATGTTTATATTTTAGCGCGTGCATAAAGCAAGGGATCGCCATGAATTCATCTATCTGTCTCTCCCCAAAGATGTTAAATAATCTTACGTTAACACTATTGTTATGCATAGGAGCCAGTAGTTCTGTGGCTCGCTTAGAAACACCATATATACTCTTGGTAGATGTAGCATTAGATGAGGATATATTTATAAATCTTGAATTAGGATAGGTCTGCATGAGGTTCCACGTACCCCATATGTTGGTAGACATATAGTCCTGTGGATACTTAAAAGATAGCGGGACTGATCTCTTTGCGGCAAGGTGAAAAACAAAGTCATACTCACCAGAGAGTCCTCCGGTACGTATGTCTTTGAGAATGAAGTTTATATTCTTATTTAATTCTTTACAGAAATTGTATGCAAAATCTATTACTGTTACTTTATATCCTCTAGAGTCTAACTCATTGGCTAGATAGTGACCTATGAAGCCTGTACCGCCTGTAACTAGTGCTGTTTTCACGTTATCCTTTTCTATTTTTACCTTTTCCTCTACCTCCACCTTTTCCGTATCCTGGGCCTCCAGCTTTACAACCACCAGTATTTCTGTTTCTTCTTCCACCACCTGGCATTCCCTTACCTTTACCTGCTCCTTGTTTTGCTCCGTATCCCATTTTTGAACTCCTTTTTGTTTTTTTTTATTATCCCTCCCAGAAATATTCTGGGCGGTATTCAAAAGTATAAGTATCTTCTTTTTCTTTTTTCTTCTTAGGTCTTTTCTTCTTTTTGAGTACTTTATCTTTCTTCTTAGTTTTCTTTTGCATAGTCTTTCCTTTCGGTTGCGCCTGGAATATCAAACCAATCTTTCTTTATTCTTATTTTTTCATTATATTTCCATATAGCATCAAGTTGTTTAGGTTCATATCCAGTAGCTCTTGCCATCTGTATGAACGCTGACATATCTTTAGGGAAACACTTTTTACCAAAACCTAACTCACCATCTGGTCCAGGGACTTGATTGTGTGTACCTATCCTTTTGTCACGCAGTATATGAGATCTGAGTTTGCTATAGTCTATGTTTATTGTTTTACATATTTCATATAATTCATTGGCTATACCTACTTGACTAGCAAGGAATATATTAGCGAGATACTTAAGGGTCTCAGCTTCTTTCCTAGTAAGTCTCACATAGTCTATTTTGTTACTGTAAGCCATTTCAAAAAGAGACTTTACAGCTCCATAAACAACATCCGAATTAGCCCCTATGACAACGTGTTCAGCAAGACTAGCGTCTCTAAAGGCATGTGCTTCTGTTAAAAACTCGGGACAGAAAGCAAAATCAAACTGAGGATGCTTCTTAGCCAATTCATCAGTGCTACCTGATACAGCAGTGCTTCTTACTATGATTAGTTTTCGGCTCTTGGCAAGAGAAGTAATCTCTTTCAATGACTCATATATAGCGTCTAAACTAATAGACCCATCAACTCTCATTGGAGTGGGGAGGCAAAGGAAAATGTAATCACATTGTCCTACAAGATCTTCAGCTCTTCCAACATCTCTATACTTGTCGTAATAGAATACTTTAGTGTCTAGATTGTGCTCAAACAATTTCCCAGTTACTGACCCAACTATTCCTTTACCCCATATACCTATATTCATTTGTCCCAATCTCCTACTATTATTTCCATTTCTCCGAATTTGCGTTGTTTCTTTTCCTTGCCTTGCCACTGGTAATCCCAACAACCTGCTATATTTTTAGTCATATGTTCATGATCATTACAATCATCTCGATATGCACAATGTTCACAGATATAGTTAGCCATTACTTTTTCTTTTTCTTCTTTGGTCTTTTCTTTCCGCTTTTTCTAACTGGACCTTGTCCTAGACCAAGTGATCTTGTACAAGATGCATCTGATTTTTTCATTTTATCTCTCCCACCTAGCTCCACAGTTCTTACATACGTAACAACAACAAGTTTCCA
>Ga0307377_10002720_pt1 | contig 20623 bp, 19 predicted proteins | sample TR3MG_FD_202535 | JGI IMG/M metagenome (GOLD analysis project Ga0307377, IMG submission 202535) | Soil microbial communities from Risofladan, Vaasa, Finland - TR-3 | ecosystem: Environmental > Terrestrial > Soil > Coastal area > Acid sulfate soil | place: Finland: Risofladan, Vaasa | collected... | reverse complement strand
ACTGAGTTGCGAACCCACACGCTGACCTGCCCAAAGTGCGGCCAGGCCGCCGAGTACAAAGTCAGCTGGGTCGTGCGACGCAAGCGTCCGCAGTTGCCGCGTGGAGCCGATGAGCGCGATCGCGCGCGCTTCGCCAAAGCGCAGTCCTACATGGTAAGGCGCGACGACAAACTCGCCTGCGCCAATGTCCGCTGCCGCAAACCGTTCGACATCACCCAGCTTCAGTCGCTCGCCTTCCTCAACGACTAGAGCCTGTTATGAACTTTTCGCGCACAGGTTCCACTGGCGTCCGCCGGGCCGCATATGATTGAATCGAGACTGAGAGCAGGACGGCCCGGAGGCCGCAAGCAAGGCCTGCGCAATCAATTTGGAGAGAACCACAATGGCGAATTCCCTTCTTCCCCCCGAAGAGCGCAACTTGACCCCGGATCAGGTCGAAGCGCTCGACAAGCGGCGCGACCTCGGTCACACATTCCTCGTCATGGCCGGGCAGTTTGCCGCAGTTGCAACCGTGCTCCTGCTCTGGGTTGGCCAGGACCTTTCCTACTCGCCCGGTTGGGCGCACCCAATGGCCTATTACTTCTTTCTGGCCGTAACCCTCATCGTGGTCTTTGGCATCACCGGGCTGGTGCTGCGCAAAGGCACGCCCCGCATCGACTGATACCCGCTCGCCCGTTTCAGGCCTTTGGCTCGTCGCTCTGGCTCATCGAAGCTCGCGGGCTCCCGCTCTTCCGTTGTCGGCAGGGCGGCGGATTCGAGTACCGATTTCCCCGCGAATTTCGCGAGCCATCAGGCCGGCCTTCCAGCCGCTTCCATCGGCACGGTCGGCTGAAACGGTATAGCCTTGTACATGAAGATGTCTGCTGCTTCCCTATCCGATCTTCCCTCTCCAGAGCCCGTTCCACGGCTGACCGATAGCCACGGCCGGGTGATCCATGATCTGCGCGTCTCCATCACCGACCGCTGCAACTACAAATGCGTCTATTGCCGCACCGGCGAGATGGGTGCACAGTATCCGGAACTCAGAATCGACGAGTACCTGCGCCTCATTAAGCAATTCGTTGCCCTGGGCATCACCAAAATCCGCCTCACCGGCGGCGAGCCGCTGCTCAGGCGCGGGTTAGTCGACCTGGTGAAGGAGTTGTCCGCCCTGCGCACTCTATGGGGCGATCCGCTCGACCTGGCGCTCACCACAAACGGCCACCTGCTGGAAGATCTGGCCGCGCCCCTCAAGGCCGCCGGCCTCCACCGCGTAACCGTTAGCATGGACGCCGTCGAAGAAGCCGTCTTCGAACGCATCACCCGCGTCCCGGGCAGTTTTAAAACCGTCCTCAGAGGCGTGCGCGCCGCCCGCGCCGCCGGCCTCACCCCCCTGAAAATCAACTGCGTCCTCCTCCGCAACTTCAACGACGATCAGATCGAGGGCTTTGCCCGCTTTGCCCGCGAGGAAGACGTCGTGGTGCGGTTCATCGAGTTCATGCCCCTCGAAGAGGGCCGCCTGTGGACCCCGGAGATCGTTGTACCGCTTCAGGAGATCGTCGACCGAATCAACCGCGTCCTCCCGCTGCTCCCCCTCCCCCCCAAAGAAATCAGCGAAACAGCCCGCCGCTTCACCTTCACGGATGGAATTGGTGAGGTTGGAATCATCGCGCCCGTGAGCCAGGCTTTCTGCGGTGCATGCAGCCGGGTGCGACTGACCTCGGACGGCAAAATCAGAACTTGCTTGTTTTCGCAAGTGGAACACGATCTTTACGGACGATTGCGAGCCGGAACGAACGACCAGGAACTGCGCACCTACATTCTGCGTACCATCGAAGGGAAGGAAGCGCGGCATCACATAGGGGAACAGGGATTCCTGAAGCCTTCACGGTCGATGGTTCATATTGGGGGCTGACCAGGCGATCGGTTCATCACGCAGACCGTGGACGGAGACTTCAGTACGCATGAGTAACCTGGAACTCACCTTACTTGACGGTTTATATGTCAGAATGCTCCAGAGACACCCCTGCTGGATCCAGATATGACGAACGAGACGGAAGGACGCATACCGCTCGCAGATCTGCTCGTCTTCCACCAACTGGCGCGCTCGCTCACTTCGAGCTTCGACTTGGACACTATTCTACGCACCATCCTCGAGCAGATGGAGCGGATCATGGATGCGGAGCTTTGGACACTGTTGATGTTGGATGAGGCCCGCCAAGAGCTCTACTACGCGATTGCTGCAGGCGGTAAACAGGAGGCGCTAAGCGACCTACGCGTCAAAGTCGGCGAGGGAGTAGCCGGCTGGGTGGTGGAGCACGGCGAGACACTGATTGTCCCAGAGGCTATGGACGATCCGCGCGTAAAGGAAGATCGCGGCGCCAAGCCGCGCAATGTTCGCTCAGTAATTGCATTGCCCCTGCGTGGACGCAAGGGCACGCATGGCGCAATCGAAGTCTTTAATCCGCGCGCGAACCAGATGACAGATTACACGATTGCATTTCTGCACATTCTAGCCGACCACGCGGCGATTGCAATCGAGAATGCGCACGATGTTGCCCGCATCCAGCAGTTGACAATCACCGATGACACGACAGGACTCTACAATGTTCGCCATCTCTACGACGTACTTGGCCAGGAGCTGAAACGCTGTGGCCAGCTGAAGCATCCGCTGAGCCTGGCGTTTCTCGATCTGGACCAGTTCAAGCTGGTGAATGATGTACACGGTCATCTGGTCGGCAGCGAGTTGCTGGCCCGTACCGGACGCCAGCTACAGGATCTCTCTCGCAAACAGGACTGGTGCTTTCGCTATGGTGGTGACGAGTTTGTGATCCTGATGCCAGATACCGGAGCCAAAGCTGCCCTGACTCGTGCCGGCGACCTTCTGGACGCGCTGATGGGGACAAAACTTCAAATGAAGAATGGGCTCGAACTGAGCGTGAGAGCCAGCGTGGGCTTGGCGACTGCGCCGTTGGATGGCACAACTGTGCATGAGATCATTGGCGCTGCCGACATGCGCATGTACCTCGTGAAGAGCAACGGGCGGGGAAAGGTTTGGGGTGCGTAGAAAACGGGACCATAGAGAAGAGCGGCTATGCACGGCCGGGATCAGTAGCCCAGGTGCTTTTCGACAATGTTTTCCAGGGGTTGGCCGTTACAGAATCGTTCATATTGGTGCAGAAAGAATTGCATCGCCTGATTGAGCCACTCCTTGGTGTGGTCGGCACAGTGGGGCGAGATGAGTACGTTTTTGAGTTGATAGATGGGATCGCCTGGAGGAATCGGCTCCTGCTCGAAGACATCGAGGCCCGCACCCTTGATCCTTCCCTCCACCAGTGCACGCACCAAGGCTGCCTGATCAATGACTGGTCCACGGCCGATGTTGACGACTACCGCGTTGGCCTTCATCGCCGCGAAGGCAGCATCCGATATCATGTGCCGGGTTTCACGCGTGAGCGGCGCAGCGACTACGACAAAGTCGCTGAGGGCGAGCATCGCGGAGAGTTCGTGCGGCAAATAGAATTGGGCGACGTGTGGGTTGGAAGACGCGGGAGCGCGCCGCTTGAGGGCCAAGACGTGCATGCCCATAGCGCGAGCGCGACTGGCAACCGCGCAGCCAATGTCCCCGTAGCCTACGATTCCGACAGTTTGGCCGGCAATCTCTTCTACGTCGAACGGCTCCCAGCGACCTGCCTCCTGGTTGCGGAGCATTCGGCGAAAATCCTTGGCAAAGTAGAGGATCGCGGCGAGAGCAAACTCGCCGAGCGACTGCGAAAAGACGCCGCTTCCGTTGGTGAGCGTAACCGTGCTCTCGACAAGATCGGGGAAGAGAATGCGGTCGATGCCGGCCGCGCGAGAGTGAACCCAGCGTACTCCGGGATGGGCAAGAAGTGCATCGCGCAGCAGATCGCGGGGACCGGCCCAATGCAAAATTACTTCAGCTTCCTTGACAGCGACGGTGATATCCGCACGGGAGTTGATGCGGAGATGGGGAATGCCGTCGAGCATCCGCAGTTCCGTATCATCTGCGTTGGAAAGCACCAGAACAAGTGGCTGGTTCTTCATAGACTTAAAATAACTCTCATTTCGATTAGAACACCTGAGTTGAGTGCTATTTTTTCGTATCGCCGCCGACCTGGATGATTACGTATTTCGCCGGGCCGTCACCTACATTTTTGACTGCATGCTCCGTGCCGTAGGCGACATAGATAATGCTGCCAGGGCCAGCGCGTTCTGCCTTTCCGTCGTGATCAAACTCCAGCATGCCCTGCTGGACAACAATGAACTCCGAGTGCTTAATCCTATGCAGTTTCGGCGGCACTGTTCCCACGGGCTGCATCGACTCGCGCGCACCAACCACTTCGCCCGTGCTGAGTGTTCCATTGAAGACCATTCGACTTTCCGTTCCATTGGGCGTGGTTCGGACCTTCATCTGGTCGTAATCGAAAACGCGCGCGGTTACGAGTGGGTTTTCGGAGGTTGTTTGCGCAGCGGCAATAGCAAACGCAAAGAAAAATACAATGGCACACAGAAGAGTCTTCATTCAAAGTCCTCCTTGAATTTCGCTCCTCATGCTCAAGATCGAAGCCACGACCAACCGGGTTTCGTCAGCAAGGAGGCTACGTCTGCTCGGCGATGCGGATGACACTCTAGATCAAGAAGGTGACTGGTGCTTCCGCGCGCATAAGAATCTGCATGATGTACTTTACAGACTGTGCGCACGGTTCCGATACCCGGCTGTGGGTTCTGTGCGGTCCTTGCATTGGAAGTGTTCGTCCATTGGACGCCTGCCCACGCCACTGCCGTTAGATGTCCAGATTCTTGACGTCGAGCGCATTGTCCTCGATGAACTTCCTGCGCGCTTCTACGTTTTCTCCCATGAGAGTGGTGAAGATGGCGTCCGTTTCTGCGAGATCTTCGAGCTTGACCCGGAGTAGTGTGCGCCGTTCGGGGTCCATGGTGGTCTCCCACAACTGCGTGGAGGTCATTTCGCCTAGACCCTTGTAACGCTGAACCTGGTAGTCCTTCTTGCCTTGCTCGACGATATAGTCGAAGAGTTCGCGCGTAGTTGCCTTTTCGATCGGATCGCGGGAGATGCGAGGTGTCCGGCGAACCTGCTTAGCCTCGGCATCGCCTTCCTCTTCGGATTCTTCTGCAGCGGTGTCGGAAGAACTGGCACCGGTTGCTTTGGCAGCGTATTCGATAAGGAAGGGCGGCTCGAGGAATTCCTTGATGAGAGAGTACTTTGCCATCATCTGCCGGAACTCGGGGCTGGAGGCGAGAGTCCAGTCGACGCATCGCGTGGCCCCCTGCGCGTCGGTGAAGCAGATGGACCAGGTATGATGCTCTTCGTCCTCGACCGCATCGTTGACTTTGAACTGGAATTCGTCTGCCATCGCGGCAAGCTCGGCGTGCAGCCGGGCGAGCTTCTCTGGAACCTCTCCTCCGTTTTTTGATGCAAAATCGGCGCGGTGGACGAGTTCGGCGCGAGCCAGGAGCTCCGTCAGCTTTTCATTGCGAATACGCTTGTCTACCTTTTCGACGAAGCCCAGATACTCGTTGAGCGTAGACATGAAGCGAGTGAGGCTAGCGCCTTCGATGCGGCTGGCGGCTTCGCCGTGACGAACGATTAAGCCCTCGGACGCACGTTTGACCATGACCTTCACGAACTCGCGATCATCCTTGATGTACTGCTCGAAGCGGCCCTTCTTGATTTTGTAAAGGGGCGGTTGCGCGATATAAATATTGTCGCGCTTGATCAGTTCCGTCATGTGGCGGAAGAAGAAGGTGAGCAGCAGGGTGCGGATGTGAGAGCCGTCCACATCCGCGTCAGTCATGAGGATGATTTTGCCGTAGCGGATCTTGGTGGCGTCGAAGTCGTCCTTGCCAATGCCGCAACCGAGGGCGGTAATCATGGCGCGGATTTCCTCGTGGCCGAGCATCTTGTCGTAGCGCGCTTTTTCGACGTTGAGGATTTTTCCCTTGAGGGGAAGGATAGCCTGAAAGCGGCGGTCGCGGCCCTGCTTAGCGGTGCCGCCGGCCGATTCACCCTCGACGAGATAGAGTTCACAGCGGTCGGGATTGCGCTCGGAGCAGTCCGCGAGCTTGCCGGGAAGCCCGCCGCCATCGAGCGCACCCTTGCGGCGGGTGAGGTCGCGAGCCTTGCGAGCGGCCTCACGGGCGCGCGCAGCTTCAATGGCCTTGTTGATTATCCGCTTGGCAATGGGCGGATTCTGCTCTAGAAATCCGCTCAGGCGCTCATTGACAAAGGCCTGCACAGTGCCAGCGATATCTGAGTTGAGCTTGCCCTTGGTCTGGCCCTCAAACTGCGGCTGCGGCAACTTGACACTTACCACGGCGACCAAGCCCTCACGCACATCGTCGCCGCTCAGATTCTCCTTAAGATCCTTGAAGAGGCCTAGCTGCTGGCCAATGGCATTGATGGTGCGGGTGAGCGAGGTGCGGAAGCCGGAAAGATGCGAGCCGCCGTCGACGGTATTGATGTTGTTGGCAAAGCTGAAGACGGTCTCAGAGTAGCTGTCGTTGTACTGGAGTGCGATTTCGATTTCGACGCCGTCGCGCGCCGCTTCCATCACGATGGGCTTTTCGTGGAGCACGGTCTTGCCGCGGTTGAGATGCTTGACGAACTCCGCGATGCCGCCTGCATACTTGAACTCGGTTCGACGGGCTTCGCCGGTTTTGGCATCGGTGGTGCGCTCATCCGTGAGCGTGATTTCCAGGCCCTTGTTCAGAAAGGCCATCTCACGCAATCGCTGGGCGAGGGTATCGTGGCTGAACTCCGTGGCGGTGAAGATGGTTTTGTCGGGAAGAAAGTGAACTTTGGTCCCACGCCTTTTGCTGGTACCTTCCTGGCGCAGCTCGCTGGTTGGTCCTCCGCAACTGAAATCCATCTCCCACGTATGGCCGTCACGCCAAATCTCGACGTTGAACTCCTGCGAAAGGGCATTGACGCAACTTACGCCGACGCCGTGCAGGCCGCCGGAGACTTTGTAGGTGGAGGCGTCGAATTTGCCGCCCGCGTGGAGTTTGGTGAGCACCACCTGCACTGCCGGCATCATCTTGCCGTTGCCCACGTCCATCATATCCACGGGGATACCGCGCCCGTCATCGACGACAGTGATCGAGTTGTCGACATGAATTATGACATCTATCTTCTTGCAATAACCGGCCAAAGCCTCATCTACGGAATTATCGACGACTTCGTAGACCAAATGATGAAGCCCCATCTCGCCCGTTGAGCCGATGTACATGGCAGGACGGAGACGCACCGCCTCGAGACCTTCGAGAATTCGGATGTTTTCACTGGTATAGAGGCCATTGTCGCCGTTATTTCCCGCGAGAAGAGACTCATCGGGTACTTCGATCGCAATTGTCTTGGTCGCCATAGGATTCCATTTTGTGGTGCCTTTGCCGTGTGCCCGGCAGAAAAAGCGGACTGCAAGAACGCGAATCAAGCAGGAAAAATCCGGGGGATAACAGCCCGAATGCCGCGGGTTTCAGCCCTTCTGGATGGCTCTATTCTAGCATGCTAGGGCGTGACAAGTGCGTGCGGAAAGGCGGAGGCAAGAAACATTACTGACCCGGATTTCAGATCAAATATGTGACGTTAGTAATACAGTGCATTACTATCTATGTATATAGTTGAAAAAAATATACTTGAATAACATTGTGGGTTACGATCTGCATGTAGAAAAGAACCGTTTTCTGCCAATTTCAATTCAGAAGGAGTTACCAATTATGAAACTCATCGTTCGTGGTCTCGCAGTTTGCTTTGTCGTCGCCGGTTTTGCGGCAGCTTCGCTTTCTTCATCCAGTTCACACACTCTCGCCAGCCATCAGTCAGCTACCGCCGCTCTGCCGATTCCTGTGTGCGGCCCTGGAATACCCACGTGTGGTACTAGCAACCTTAACATCGTCCGCTGATTGACAGAAAATGACACGAAAGTGGCAATGACGAATTCATTTTGTGGGTTGAGTACACAGGGGATTGGCGCTATTCTGAGAGGGCCCTTAGAATAGCGCAAAAACACTCATGTCTTCTCAACTCGCAATGTCGTCGATGAGCGTCGCAGAGTTCGGCCTATGGGTCGCGCTAGGTCTCCTGTTTTGGAAACGGAAGCTCTACCGCCGTTTTCCTGCTATGGGTGCGTATCTCGCGCTCCGAGTGATTTCGACTCCGACGCTTCTTGGTGTTCTCTATGCTCAGTCATGGCCTTGGGGACGCCCCTATTACCGCATCTACTTTTTCGGGTATTTTGCGGTTTATATTGCCAGTGCCGTGCTGCTCTTCTTCGTCTGCATGGAGGTTCTCCGCTCCGCTCTCTCAGGACTGCCAGGGCTGATAAAGATCGGGATTGTAATCTTCCGCTGGGCAGTTCTGGTTTCGATGGTTTTGACCTTCTCATCAGTGTCATTTATGCACCAAGGCCTCGCTGCTGTTCCTGATTTCGCCTATGGCCTGATGCGCGCGGTCAGCATCCTGCAGTTGTGCCTTCTGGCGTTCCTCTGCCTGAGTATGAATGCGTTGCGCCTGTCTGTTCGGGACATTGCGTTCGGGATTGCACTGGGCTTCGGCATGATGTCTTCCAACGATTTTATTTTCTCTTCTCTTATTTCGGCGCATTCGTCATTGACCGCCCCCTTACAACTGGCATATGAGTCCATGATTTTGACCTCCCTGGTGATCTGGGTGACTTACTGTACTCTCCCAGAGACCGTTCGCAGGCCGCTGATGATGCCGGCGAACTCAACCATCTTTCGCTGGAATGAGATCGCTTCGGCTTTGGGGCACACCGGAACCCAGATTGCGGTGCAGCAACCGGCCACGAGCTTCTTTCTAACCGACGTGGAGAAGGTGGTGGAGAAGGTGCTGACGAGAAACCTAAAAGAACGCGAGTCTGAATCTTAATTAGAGGTAATCCAGGAAAGTGGGCCAAATAGATAAAGGCCGCGGCGGATGCCGTGGCCTTTATCTATTTGGTTTGCCATGCGCAGGATTTACTCGACTGCTAATGGCTCGATTGAGGCAAAGCGGCCGCGGCCACCGCGATCAACGAACTTGACTCGCCCAGCGACTTTGGCGAAGAGCGTGTCATCGGAGCCGATGCCGACATTGACGCCTGGCTTGATCCGAGTACCGCGCTGGCGCATAATGATAGAGCCCCCGGTGACGAGTTGTCCGGCAAAGGCCTTTACACCGAGCCGCTGTGCATTGGAATCACGTCCGTTTGTGGAACTGCCTCCACCCTTCTTGTGTGCCATTACTGTGTTCCCTTCTGTATCTTGAACTACTCTGGATTTTGAGCCTGCGCAGCTACTTCGCTGCGGCGTAGGTGACGCCGTCGGCCTCGATGGCCTTGATGCGCACCTCGGTGAAGTTCTGGCGGTGCCCCTGCAGCTTCTTGTACTGCTTTTTCCGTTTGAGATGAAAAACGAGAATCTTGTTGCCGCGGCCCTCTCCAAGTACTTCGGCTGTTACCTTGGCTGTGGACGGCTTGGCTACAGTTCCGGACTCGCCGGAAATGGCGAGTACATCGCTGAACTCGACAGTCTGACTGTCATCCGAAGCTATGCTCTCTATCTTGACGACATCGCCAGGAGCGACGCGGTACTGCTTGCCGCCGGTGCGAATTACTGCATACATAAAAATTCCTCCAGCGCCGCGGCATTTAAACGGGACGCAATTGATCAAAATCCGTGTGCTCGAGTGGGGCGAATACAGGCACTAACTGCATCGGGCCGCGGGCCACACACACGCCATTCTGGCGGTGAACCCTACTGAATCCCGCACTCCCAAAAAAGAGAGTGCATCGCCAAACTCTACGATTGTATCGCCAAATCATGGGTGGGGTCAATGGGGCTTCTTCCGCAATCGACGCGGCCTCGGCCTCGCTATACTTGGCGCATGGAATCAGGCAGGCAGCCGGTCAGTGTTGTGGTGACGGTTTTGAATGAGGTTGGGGAAATTTGCCGGGGGGTGGCCAGTTTGCTGGGCCAGGAGCCGGCTGCGGCTGAGGTGATTGTTGTTGACGGGGGATCGACGGACGGGACGTGGGAGAGGCTTCTGGAGATGCAGGCCGGGGATCCCCGGCTGGTGGCGATCCGGGACGAGAGTTGCAGCCTGAAGTACTCCCCGGGGCCGATTTCGCGGGGGCGGAATGTGGGGATTGCGGCGGCACATTCGGGGGTAATTGCGACGGCGGACGCGGGCTGCACGTACCGGCCGGACTGGCTGCGGAATTTGACGACGCCGCTGGTGGCTGGGCAGGCTGAGTATGCGCTGGGCGGCTCGTGCCTTGACCCGGAGAATCACACGGTGTGGGATGTAGCCTCTGCGCCGTTCTTCAGCATCAAGCTGGGTCTCAATGAGCCTACGAAGTCGTGCACGGCACGGTCGATGGCGTTTACCAAAGACCTGTGGGAGCGGATTGGCGGATTTCCCGAGAACGTGCTGAACGCCGAGGACACGCTGTTCGACTTCGCCGCGCGGCGGTTGGCCGAGCCAGCCTTTGTTGCGAACGCAAAGGCGCTCTACGCGCCGCGGAACAGCTTCCGCTCGGCGTGCCAGCAGATGGCGCGGTATGCGATGAGCGATGGAATGGCGCGGGTGCGCATGGCGCGGCTGTTTCGGAATGCGGCGCGGTGCGTGCTGCAGGTGCTGGCGCTCGGGAGCTTGCCGTGGACGGTGGTTCCGGCGATTGTGGTGCTGGCGATCGAGTCGTGGTATGCCTACCATCGCGACTGGAAGGATCTGCGCCGGTTTGGCTTGAAGGCGGTGCTGGCGCGGTTTGCGTTCTCGGTCGCCGTGCCGTGGGTTGTGGCGGCGAACCATGCCTACGGGCTGTTTTCGACAACGCCGCCGACGAATCGGCAGAACGCTCAGGACAGAGAGCAGGAATCGGGGAACAAGGATTAGCAGTCCAGTGCGCGGCAACTGCCCGCTGCTAGCTGTGCGCGGGCGGCACGACGTAGAAGAGGATGGCGAAGTAGTGGGCGGCGCTGCCGGCGAGGACGAAGATGTGCCAAGCTGCGTGGAAGTAGCGGCGGCTATCGAGGGCGAAGAAGACGATGCCGAACGTGTAGGCGAGGCCACCTGCCCCGAGCCAGGCAATTCCGTGCCAACCGATGGCGTTGACCAGCGGATGCAGGGCGAAGACGATCAGCCAGCCTTGAAACAAATAGACCAGTGCAGAAACGACGGCCAGCCGGCCGGCTTTGAATCGCTCCATGGCGATACTCTTCGATAGCACGCCGGCGAGGGCGAGCGCCCACTCCACGGAGAAGACCGACCAGCCCAGAGATCCTCTCAACGAGACGAGCGTGAAGGGCGTGTAGGTTCCGGCGATGAGCAGGTAGATGGAAGAGTGGTCGAGGATCTGGAAGACGTGGCGGGCGCGGGTACGGACCAGCGAGTGGTAGAGCGTGGAGCAGACGTACACGAGAATGAGCGTGGCGGCGAAGATGGAGCAACTGACGACTTGGCGGGTGGAACCGCGCGTTGATGCGGCGATGATCCAAACGCCGCCGACGATGGCCAGGGCGAGACCAATGCCATGCGTGATGGCGTTGGCCAGGATGTCGCCCATTTCTTCGCGCTGAGGCACAGGTCGATGATAGTCCGGGCGGCGCGGGCGGGACGCTGGATTGCCTCGCGGGAAATTGCGCGCTTACCCCGGTTTTGGGGTCGATTTGGGTGAGAAAACCGCGAGGATTTCGTCGAAAAGCGTCGAAAAACAACACCATCGTTACTACTTGTGCACTGGTAGGCGTCTATAAGGCGTTGATTACAAGTATTTTATTTTTCGACTGCACCATAATCGGTGCACTTTACAGGGAGGGGGGGGTGGGGGGTGGCTGGTTTTGAGCGGGTTTTTGGCGGTTCGGGCGGAGGGAGGCCTGGATCTATTATGCGGGAATTGGGGGTAATTGGATGCAAAAGGGTGAGAGATTAAGGACCAGTGGGCCGCAGTCGTTGGGTGGGGCCATTGGGGTGGAAGCAATAAGGAACATCCCACGGTAGCCGTGTTCGGCGCGAGCTCCCGTTCGAGGGTCGTCGAGATAATTTCGCCCGCCCGGGGTTCCCATTTTGAATAGACACATCGCTCTCCTCCAAAACGATCAAAATCTTTTCGGTACCCAGTTTTGCACTTGTGGCATGAGGCGAAGAAGTATAGAAAACGAGTAGGTGTTGGTGGCAGGGCCGAAGGTCAAATGGGAGCTTATTTCAGCATAAAAACGTCGAGAACGCCGTCGCTTTTCAGACAGGTGATCGGGCAAGAGTCAGACGCCAGGAATATCCTGCTGACCGGAAAGCTCATGGCGAAAGCGCTCGCCGCTTCTTTTGATGAAAGGGACCGGCAGGCAGTCGCACGTACGCTGACAACGGCGATCATTTCCGCTTACTGGAAGAACATCCAGGAAGACGAGCGTAAGCCCCTGACATTGCGCGAGCCCTTCGTACTGCAACAGACGATACACCTTCCGAACACGGCCTATACGCTCGCGTCCGCGATGGGCGAGGCAGCGAGCACCCTCGATTCGCAGGCGGCCGCTTACCTGATTAGCGTTACCTATACTGCCATGCTCCCTGACGAGCTTCGCTCGAAGCTAGGCGCATATTACACTCCTCCGCCAATTGCAGAGCGTCTTATTGCGATGTCCACCCGTGCCGGGGTAAATTGGCGGTCCTGTAGGGTATTGGACCCCGCCTGCGGCGGCGGTGCGTTTTTATCGGCAGTGGCAACGCACGTTTTGCACGCTTCGCCCGGAAGGTCCCCGGCAGCGAGCCTCGCTGACGTCGAGGTTCGCCTGCATGGTTTTGAGATTGACCCATATGCGGCGTGGCTTTCGCAGGTCTTCGTGGAAGCAACGGTGATGCCATTGTGCCACAGCGCCGGGCGACGACTAGGCGTTGTAGTACAGGTGCGCGACAGCCTCAATGCACCGAACCCAGAGGGCAAAAATGATCAATACGATCTGGTGATTGGCAATCCTCCCTATGGCAGGGTTTCGCTTCCTGCCGATCAACGCGAGCGCTATCGTCGCAGCTTGTTCGGGCATGCTAATCTTTACGGTCTCTTTACCGACCTTGCCGTTCACTTTGCGGGCAATGGCGGCATAATCGCCTATGTTACGCCGACCAGTTTCCTGTCTGGTGAGTACTTCAAATCGCTGCGTGGCCTGTTGGTTGAGACAGCTCGGCCAGTCAATATCGATTTTGTTTCGGTGCGCAAGGGCGTGTTTGACGATGCACTACAAGAGACTATGCTTGCGACATACCGCAAGGCAGGTGTGTACCTCAATCCTCCGACAGTTCACTTCCTCGCGCCAACCAACGACGACATGCTTACCGCAGAGTACGGGGGTAATTTTGAACTGCCAAGGGGCGGAGGGCCGTGGCTTGTGCCGAGATCGCTTGATCAGGCAGGGTTGATTGCCCGGCTGCGGGAAATGCCCCACCGCCTGAAAGATTTTGGCTATGAGGTTTGTACAGGGCCTCTCGTGTGGAACCGTCACAAGAAACAACTAACAGCAAAAGCTGGCAAGAATACTTTGCCTTTGATATGGGCTGAATCGGTTAGCTCCGATGGGCGTTTTCATTTCCGGGCAGACAAGCGCAATCACGAGCCGTATTTCAAAACAGAGCCTGGAGATGACTGGCTTATTACGCGCGAGCCGTGCGTTCTTCTTCAGCGCACTACGGCAAAGGAACAACAGAGCCGTCTCATTGCTGCCGCATTGCCCGCGCAGTTCTTGCGGGAACACGGCGCCGTTGTGATCGAGAATCATCTGAATATGATTCGGCCTTTCAATGGTCGGCCTGAGGTTTCCGCGGCAGTTCTCGTGAAGCTCCTGAATAATCCGATTGTGGATCGCGCCTTCCGTTGTCTCAGTGGCAGCGTGGCGGTTTCGGCATACGAACTGGAGAATCTCCCGCTGCCGTCCCCAGTGGATCTAACTCACCTATTGGCAGGTAATGCGAATAGGGAAGCAATTGACCAAGCCTGCGAGATCCTCTATGGTCCGGAAGGTGGCCTGTGAGTTTGCCGCCTTATTTAGATCGCGTAAGCATTCATAAGAGGCTTCAAATCATTTTTCCCGAAGGCGTGCCACAGCGTACCTATTGTGTGCGAGAGGCTGCGGCTTCAACTGTCTTTGTGATGCTTTATATCGGAGCGGTTGAGGGAAGCGATGGATGGGTCGGTCCAAAGCAGATAGTGCGCATGACCGATGCTCAGGCGGCGCTTTCACAAGATGCGGATCGCGCAGCCTACGCGGTGAATTCACTTAAGCCTGGTTTTCAGCCCGACGGAAAGACCTGGTACCTGGAAAACAGCCGTGAGCAAATCCGGGACGAAACTATCCGCCAAGGATTTATTCCTAACAACGCTGCGCTTGAGCGCACTGGGCTTGCAACGACATCTTCGGTCCCTCGGTATGCTCTTCGAAAGGATTTCGTCGCACTCTTCAATCCCGCCTTACCGGCGGAGGAACTGGAGAAAGCTGCTGAGACGTGGCGGGAACAACATCTCTCCGCCACGGCACTTGCGCGAACAGTCCTGATACGCCGGGGTGCAACCACAAGTGGAGAAGGCATACTCGTTACGTTTCCCAATGGGGAGACGCGCCGGATGGCCCCGGGGCTCAGTTCTACCATCTCCAAAGCAGTCATTGAGGAATTCTCCAAACGGTACTTGAAGAGCCCGGCGGTGTTATGGGTGAGTGAAAGCGGCGCTAAAATTGTGGCGCGAGACGATCAACTGGCCGCACAGCTCGGACTCAAGATATCCGCTGACCGAAATCTGCCGGACATTATTCTCGTCGATCTTGGCGGCAGTGATAATGCTCAGGTGCTTTTGGTATTCATAGAGGTCGTTGCAACAGACGGCTCCGTTACTCTGCAGCGCAAGGAAGCACTCTTGAAAATTGCCACTGACGCGGGGTTTCCGGCGGAACGTGTGGCCTTCGTGACTGCCTATCAGGATCGTTCGCATCAGGCATTCAAGAAGACGGTATCTGAACTGGCTTGGCATTCCTTCGCGTGGTTCTTAGCGGAGCCTGGCAATCTGATTGTCCTTCACGAAGGCAAAAAGGAAGTTGCAACGACTCTTACTGAGTGGTTGTGAGTTTCTATTGATTCTGTTGCTTCTATCCGGGAGTTGAAAACCCCCGGCTCCCTCCGTGTTGATTGCGGTTGCGGCACGACTGAAGTCGTGCCCTGACACAAAACACGGGGCTTTTCAGAGTGAGTTTGTGGTATCCCACCCTAGCCACAAAAACAAAGACGTGGTGCCCGGAGGGCCCCCAGATGGGGCACCCGGCTGCATCCGCGGCGATCTTGTGCTATTTGCTGAAGAAGGTTTCTACGTCGGTGATGGTTTGGGTGATGCGGTAGGGGGGGAGGGATTGGAGGAAGGTTTGGCCGTAGCGCTGGGTGCGGATTCTGGGGTCGAGGAGGACGAGGACGCCGCGGTCTTCTAATGACCGGATGAGGCGGCCGAAGCCTTGCTTGAGGGTGAGGACGGCGGCGGGGACCTGGTAGTCGAAGAACGGTTTGCCGCCGGCTTCTTCGATTGCCTTCATGCGGGCCTGGACGATGGGGTCGCTGGGGACGGCGAAGGGGAGACGGTCGATGATGACGCAACTGAGGGATTCTCCCTGGACGTCAACGCCCTGCCAGAAACTGGCGGTGCCGAAGAGGACGGCGTTGGGGGTCGAGCGGAACTCTTCAAGGAGGGCTTTGCGCGGGGCGGTGCCGTGGAGGAGGAGGGGAAAGTCGAGGACGGGGAGAAGGCGCTCATAGAGGACGCGCATTTGGCTGTAGCTGGTGAAGAGGCAGAAGGCGCGGCCGCGGGAGAGCGTGAGGACGCGCTGGATGGAGCGGGCGGCGGCTTCAGGGAAATCTGGGTCGCGGGGGTCGGGCATGTTGGGCGGCAGATAGAGGAGGGCCTGTTTGCCGTATTCGAAATGGGAGGGGACGACGAGCTCGCGTGACTCAGAAAGGCCGAGGCCGAGGCGGCGGCGCATGTGCTCGAAGCCGCCCTGGATGGTGAGCGTGGCCGAGGTGAGGACGACGGTGGGGATGGATTCGAAGACCTGCTCGCGGAGCAGCTCGGAGACGTCGATGGGGGTGGCCTGGAGGAAGGTGGTGCGCGAGGCGTTGCGGCCTGCGCCGGTGTGGATGCGGCGCTCCATCCAATAGACCATGTTGGAGGAGTTCGATTCGAGGAGGAATTCGAGCTCGGTGCGGAGACGGGCGACGCGCTTTTTGAGGCCGGGAGCTTCGTCGATGCCCTTGAGGCCGTCCATCTCGGCTTCCATGAGTTTGAGTGTGGTGCGGACGGCGAGGTAGAGATCTCCGGAGGACTCGAGGAACTCCTCGCGCTGGTTGAAGGGCTGGCGGCCGTCGAAGGCGATGGGCAGGCCGGCGAAAAACATGCGGGCACGGTCGCGGAGCTGCTGGGTGGCGGCGGGGAGTTTGTCTGCGCCTTCTTTGCCGCGGAGCAGAGTGTCGGTGTCGCGGGCGAGCTCTTCAAAACGGATGTTCGAGACCGAGAGGCCGAAGTAGCTGGAGGCGACGTCTTCAAGCTCGTGGGCTTCGTCGAAGACGACGGCGGCGGCCTCGGGGAGGATGCCTGCGTCGGGCGCGCCGGAGGCCTCGCGCTTTACGGAGAGGTCGGCGAAGAAGAGATGGTGGTTGACGATGATGATGTCGGACTCGAGAGCCTTGCGGCGCATCTCGGTGATGAAACAGCGCTGGTAGTCGGGACAGGTGGAGCCGAGACAGGCTTCAGAGCGGGCGTCGAGCTTGGCCCAGAGGGGGCTGGACTCGGGCATGCCGGAGAGCTCGGCGCGGTCGCCGGTTTCGGTGGTGCGCTCCCACTCGGCGATCTGGTGGAACTGGTCGATTTCTTCAAGGCCGGAGAGGATGGGCTGATGCTGGAGGGCGACGAGCTTGTGGCGGCAGAGATAGTTGGCGCGGCCCTTCATGTAGCAGACGCGGAGAGTGCCGACGAGGGTTTCAAGGAACGGGATGTCGCGGAAGTAGAGCTGATCCTGGAGGGCCTTGGTGCCGGTGGAGACGATGACGCGCTGGCCGGTGCGGAGGGCGGGGAGCAGATAGGCGAGGGTTTTGCCGGTGCCTGTGCCGGCTTCGACGATGAGATGGCGTCGCTCGGCGAGGGCGCGCTCGACGGCTTTTGCCATTTCAAGCTGGCCGGGGCGGTACTCGTAGGGGAGGGGGGAACGCGCGAGGATGCCGCCGGGAGAGAAGAACTCATGGAGCGAGGGCAGGGCGCGGGTTGAGGTTCCGGAGGAGGCCATGGGGAGCGGGTGCTCCCTCCATCATAGGGCTGCGGGCGGGCAGGCGGAGGCTTAGGTCCGGGACAAAGTCAGCCGCGGGGCACGGCAAGAGCGGGGCATGCGGCGAAACAGGAGCGCCCGACGAGATTCGGGGTCAGGCGGATTCGGCGGTGGTGGGATCGATGATGGTTTTGACCTGGGCGACGCTGTTGGCGGGAAAGCCGCCCTGGCTGGCGTGTTCGCGGACAAGTTCTTCGTTGGGCGCGATGTAGACGCAATAGATTTTGTTGTCGGTGACGTAGCTGTGCAGCCACTGAATCTGGGGGCCGAGATTGCGGAGGACGGAGCAGGATTTTTCTGCGACAGCCTGCAACTGCTGGGCGGACATGGAGCCGGCTCCGGGGATTTCACGTTCAATGACGAATTTGGGCATGGGTTCACCTCGCCAAATCTGAGATTCGGCTAGTTTAACCATGTTTGGATCGCACTGCCCATAAGAAAATGCGTGGAACGGGGGGCGAGGTTCTGGCCTCAAGCGGCGCCGGGGAGATTGCCGTTGGAGCCGGGCTGGTAGTCAGTTTGGTCGCCGGACGAGTGGTTTGGCGGGTCCGAGTCCGGGTCGAGCCAATGGCCGATCAGGGCGGTTTCTTCGTCGGAGGCGGCTCCGCTGAGGCTGGCGGCGGATTTTGAGAGGCGCTTGCGGGTCTCGGCGGCGCGCTCGGCGGCAATCTGCCTTGCGTTGCTGCTGATGGCGTTGAAGTTGGCGGCGTTGATGTGCATGGAGAGTCCGTGTGGGTGCATGGCCGGCTCCTTTAATGGGAGGGAGAGCAACCAAAAGGCCTGGAGTGGGGCAGAAATATTGGAAGAAGCTTATCTTCAATGGTGCCCACGGAATGCCGCTACGGGATGGAGGCGAACAGGGGCGAGAATCGGAATCTATTTTCGGCAGACGGTAGACTGGTGAGAGGGGCAACGCAGGATACGCCGCTGGGGTGCACTCCAGCCGAGGCAAGGGCTTGTGCTTGCGCCAGCAGCTCCGATTGGAGAAACATTTTGCCGACGTATCGTAGATCGGTTGTGCCCAGCAAGGCAGGCGCCCACAGGGTGGAGCTGCCGCTGGTGGCTATTGTGGGTCGTCCCAATGTGGGCAAATCGACGTTGTTCAACCGGCTGACGCATAGCCGGCGCTCGATCGTGGGCGATGAGCCGGGGATTACGCGGGACCGCATCTACGGGGAGTACGAGTGGCAGGGGCGGGAGTTCCGGCTGGTGGATACGGGCGGAATAGTTCCGGACGACGCGGAGCTGATTCCTACCGAGATTTACAACCAGGCCAAGGTTGCGCTGAAGGATGCCGATGCTCTGGTGCTGGTGGTGGATGCGCGGACGGAGCTTGCGAGCCCGGACTACGACCTGGTGAAGCTGCTGATTCGCGGGGGCAAGCCGGTGTTTTTGGCAGTGAACAAGGTTGAGGGCGAGGCGATGGCGATGGCGGCAGAGAATTTTCGCCAGCTTGGTCTTCGCAATGTGTACTCGATCAGCGCGGAGCATGCGCTGGGGATTGGCGATCTGCTGGATGCGATTTCCGAGGCGATTCCGGCGCCGGCCGCCGTTCCGCTTACGGAGTCGGAGATGGCGGATGAGGCCGCCGCTGCCACAGCGCCAGAGGGGGATGACGCGGAATCGCTGCACCGGACGCATGGAGAGTTTGAGCAGCACGAGACGTCGGTGGCGATTATCGGGCGGCCGAACGTGGGCAAGTCGACGCTGCTGAATGCGCTTACGGGGACGAGCCGTGCGATTGTTTCTCCGATTGCGGGGACGACGCGCGACGCGGTGGACGAGGTGGTGGAGTTCGAAGGGCAGCAACTGCGGTTTGTGGATACGGCTGGGATACGGCGCAAGGGCAAGACGCACCTGATGGCCGAGAAGATGAGCGTGGTGATGGCGCGGCGGCACCTGGAGGCGGCGGATGTGGCACTGCTGGTGCTGGATGCCAGCGACGGCGTGACGGCGGCGGACGCAACGATTGGCGGGTATGCGCACGAGAGCGGGCGCAGCGTGATTATTGTTGTGAACAAGTGGGACGCTGTGACGACGGGGCGCACGGACGGAAAGCCGCCGGCAGACCGGAAGGTTTTTGAGGAGCAACTGCGATCGGCGCTGAAGTATTTGAGCTATGCGCCGGTGATTTTTCTTTCGGCGCTGGAGCGGACGGGGATGGGCCGGGTGCTGAACGAGGTTGTTGCGGTGGCGGCGGAACGGCGGAAGCGCGTGTCGACAGGACAGATGAACCGGTTCCTCGACAAGATTGATTTTCAGCGGGCTCCAGTGCCGATGGCCAAGCGGATTCGGATTTTCTACATGACGCAGGCCGCGGTTGCGCCGCCGACGTTTGTGCTGTTTACGGATCGCGACATCCAACTGCACTTTGCCTTTGAGCGGTTTCTGGAGAATCAGATTCGGGAGGCGTTTGGGTTTCAAGGGACGCCGATCTGGTTCAAGATAAAGGCGCGGAACGAGAAGAAGCACGATTGAGACGATCCCACATCTCCCGGCAAAGAACCCCGGTAGGTAAGGGGCACCCGGCTGGTAGATTTTGGCACTGGGGCGATAAATTCAGGAAAAGCGCAACAGTGTTACCGGAAATCCACGCGGAGCATCTATATGAGTATGAGCATTGAAAAGGCGACATTCGGAGCGGGGTGTTTCTGGGGCATTGAGGCTGCGTTTGCGGCCATTCCGGGCGTGACGTCGACGGCGGTCGGCTATGAGGGCGGGCAACTGGAACGGCCTACCTATAAGGATGTGTGTACGGACCAGACGGGCCATGCGGAAGTGGTGGAGCTGGACTTTGACCCGGCGCAGGTGAGCTACGAGCAGTTGCTTGACGCGTTTTTTGCGTTGCACGATCCGACGACGCTGAACCGGCAGGGGCCGGACTGGGGTGCGCAGTACCGGTCTGCAATTTTCTTCCACTCGGCGGAGCAGCAGGCACAGGCGCTGGCGAAGATTGAGCAGATTACGGCAGAAGGACGCTTGAAGCCGAAGCGGATTGTGACGAAGGTGGAACCGGCGCAGACCTTCTGGCGGGCGGAAGAGTATCACCAGAAGTATCTGGAAAAGCGTGGGCAGGCTAGCTGCCATATATAAAGACAGGGGTCAGGGATCAGGGGTCAGAAAAAGCGCGGTTCGATGGGGACCGGTCTATTTGTCCTCGTCAGGCGAAACTTGATTTGGTTCTGCGGGCGATGGTTCCTGGGCCGCGGGTGAGGCGGAGCCGGGCGCGTTAATCCAGAGGCATCCGATCCACCAGACCACG
>Ga0307377_10002719_pt1 | contig 20628 bp, 21 predicted proteins | sample TR3MG_FD_202535 | JGI IMG/M metagenome (GOLD analysis project Ga0307377, IMG submission 202535) | Soil microbial communities from Risofladan, Vaasa, Finland - TR-3 | ecosystem: Environmental > Terrestrial > Soil > Coastal area > Acid sulfate soil | place: Finland: Risofladan, Vaasa | collected... | reverse complement strand
CTCGCCAAGGGAACCACCCTTGGCTTCGTCGCGCGCCTCGCAGTCATCCGCATTTGGAGGCAACGCGTCTCATGCGGTGAATGTGAACAGACCCTACCGCGCCTCGCGGATTTGTTCCCTACTTGTCGCCCCAGACTTCGTGCACCCGTGCGTCGCGGCCGCAGGCTCTGCGGTAGTAGGCGTAGCGGATCGGGTTCTTCTTGTAATAGCCCTGGTGATATTCCTCTGCCGGATAGAACGCCGAGGCGGCGGTAATTTCAGTATATATCTGATGAAACTTGCCGCTTGTCAGCAAGGCGTCGCGACTCGCTTCGGCGATCTTGCGTTCTGCCTCGTTCTGCCAGTAGATGGCACTGCGATACTGCGTGCCCACGTCGCAGAACTGGCGATCCTTTACCGTCGGATCGATGTGGCGCCAAAAGTAATCGACCAGTTGCGCATAACTCAGCTTCGCCGGGTCGTAGGTTACGCGCACGGCCTCGGCATGTCCGGTGCCGCCGGCGCTGACCTGTTCGTAGCTGGGATTTGGGGTTTTGCCGCCGGTATATCCGGATTGCGCCGAGATCACACCGGGCAGTTTCTCGAAATCGGCCTCCATGCACCAGAAACAGCCGCCTGCGAAAATTGCCGTCGCCGTGGCAGCGGCGCTCGGCGCGTCTTTTGACGGCTGCGCCTTGGCGGCGAAACCCACGCCGGCCAGCAGCAGCGCTACAGCCGCGGCGAACCCGACCAGACCCAGGCCGGCCTTCATGTGCGCAAGTCCGGCAGCCGGTCCGCGCGCGGCACGAAATTCAGCGCGACGCCGTTGTTGCAATAGCGCTTGCCCGTAGGCGGCGGGCCGTCGTCGAACAGGTGGCCCTGGTGTCCGCCGCAGCGCGAGCAGTGGTATTCGGTGCGCGGATAGATCAGTCTGAAATCGGTCTTGGTGGCGACGGCGCCCGGCAGCGATTGCCAGAAGCTCGGCCAGCCGGTGCCGCTGTCGTATTTTCTGCTGCTGTCGAACAAGGGCAGACTGCAGGCGGCGCAGACGAAAGTTCCGTCGCGTTTCTCATGGTTCAAGGGGCTGCTTCCGGCGCGTTCCGTATCCTCCTCGAATAATACGCGATAAGCGGGCGCAGGCAGCAGAGCCACCCATTCGGCCTTCGACTTGCGCAGCACCGGACCGGCGCCCTGCTTCGCCAGCACAAAGCCGGCGTTGATCATAGGTAGTGCGGACAAGCCCAACAGCCATTTCAGTGATCGACGACGATCCATAAAAGGTTCTCCGGAAGATTTTGCGCCTGACAGCCTGACATTTGGAGCCCGGCGACACCGTGGCCGCCGCCCCCATTGCAGATGAGCCTGCACGCCTCGTAGCACGCCCCTGCAAGATCTCATTGGGCGCGCCATGACAGCTAATTCGGCTGGAACTGGCGCACGGTTACACGCTGGTGCACAATTCGTCAGCGATTGCGAGGTATGGATCTTATTCCCGCGCGGCTGTAACCAAAGGTCTGGATGCAACGAATTGAAGAAACAGGTCGACTGAACGCAGGCGAGGATAAGCTCAGGGATTTGCTGACGCGCGGACTCGCCGGCGACGAGGGGGCCTACCGCGCGTTTCTACAGGAACTGAGCGCGCATTTGCGCGCCTTCCTGAGGAAGCGTCTCGCCCGCTTGCCGGACGAGGTGGAGGATCTGGTGCAAGAATCGCTGTTAGCCGTGCACAACCAACGCCACACCTACGACGCCGGACAACCGTTGACCGCATGGATACACGCGATCGCGAAGTACAAGCTCGTCGATTTGCTGCGCCGACGTTCAAAGCGCGAGTTGCTAACGGACCCGCTGGACGATGAGTTCAGTCTTGCGTCCGCCGTGGACACCGAGGTCGCGGATGCGCGCCGCGACCTCGGCAAGCTGCTGGCGCAACTGCCCGACCGGCAGCGCCTGCCCATCATCCATATGAAGCTGGAGGGTTTGTCGGTGGCGGAGGCTGCAAAGCGTACGGGCATGTCGGAAGCAGCGGTCAAGGTGGGCGTGCACCGCGGCCTGAAGGCGCTGGCGGCGATCATTAGGGGCGGCGCATGAGAACCGACGATCTGGTAAGCATGCTGGCGGCCGGTGCCGGCGCGGTGCGGCCGAAGCAGGTCGCGCGCCGTCATGCGCGCGCGGTCATCTGGGGCTTGCTCGGTGCGGCGCTGCTGATGGCCATGCTGCTGGGACCGCGACCCGATCTTGCCACGGCGGTGCTGCTGCCGATGTTCTGGATCAAGCTCGCTTTTGTCGCCGGTATTGCCGCAGCCAGTTTGTTCGCGGCCTTGCGCCTGTCGCGCCCGGGAGTGCGGCTGACCTGGGTGCTGGGCGCACTTGCCGCGCCGGTGCTTGCCATGTGGCTGCTCGCCGCGATCGCGCTGGTTCGGGCCGACGCGGCGCAGCGTGCGATATTGTTTTTCGGGGATACCTGGGACGTGTGTCCGTTCTTGATCACCATGTTGTCCGTGCCGGCGTTTATCGCCGCGATGTGGGCGATGAAGGGCCTCGCGCCGACGCGCTTGCGCCTCGCCGGCGCGGCCGCTGGACTGCTGGCCGGAGCCTTGGGCGCGCTGGTGTATTGCCTGCATTGTCCCGAAATGGGGGCGCCGTTTATCGCCTTCTGGTATCTGCTCGGCATGCTGATCCCTGCCGCCGCCGGCGCCTTGCTCGGTCCGCGCCTGCTGCGCTGGTAGGGCAGCGCGCCGCCTCCGCCGGCGGGACACCCGCAAGCGGCGACTCCGGAAGCGTCGCGCGTTCCGCGTTAAACTGGCGCCACCGAATCGCCGGAATTCACCATGCGCTGGCGCATCACCTCGCTTTTGCTGAACCTCGCTCATGCGATCGATCACCTGATGTTGCTGGTGTTCGCAACGGCAGTGTCGGCCATCGCGCACGACTTCGGCGTGGGGCGCTGGGAGGATCTCATGCCCTATACCACCGGGGCCTTCCTCATGTTCGGCATCGGTTCCCTTCCTTCTGGACGGCTGGGGGATTTGTGGGGCCGGCGCGCGATGATGCTGATATTTTTTTTCGGCATGGGCGCTGCCGCCGTGCTGATCGCGCTCACCCGGAGCCCCTGGCAGCTGGCGCTGGCGCTGGGCTTGATGGGCGCTTTCGCGTCCATCTACCATCCGGTGGGTATTCCGATGTTGCTGCAGCATACGCGCAAGCCGGGCATCACCATAGGCGTCAACGGCATGGTCGGCAATCTGGGCATCGCCGCAGCGGCCATATCGACCGGATTCCTGATTCAATATGCGAACTGGAGAATGGCTTTCATCGTGCCCGGCCTGGTTTCGGTCGCCTGCGGTCTGCTGTTCATGAAGATCGCGCCGGCCGAGCAGGGCGCGCCGGGAAAGCGGAGCGTCAGGCAGATCGAGCTTGCGCCCGCCATTCGCAACAGGGTGTTCCTGGTGATGACCATGCTCGCTATCACCACGAGCATCCTGTTCAACTTCACCACCAATGGCAACGGCGAGTTGCTCATGGAGCGTCTGCCGATTCTGATGCAGCAGCCCGCACTGCTCGGGATGCTGCTCGCGGTGGTCTATGCCCTGTCTTCGGTGTCGCAGCTGATCGTCGGGCGCCTGATAGACCGTTTTCCGATACGCAACGTCATGCTCGGCATTATCGCTTTTCAGGGCCCCATTTTCCTGTTCGCCGCCTACAGCCGGGGCTGGACGCTTTATGCGGCCATGGTCATCTTCATGGTGCTGGTTTTCGGCTCGATTCCGTTCACCGACGCGATCATTGCGCGCTTCGTCGATGACAGCATTCGCTCCCGTGTAAGCGGTATGCGTCTGGCTGTTTCCTTCGGCGTGAGCTCCATGGCCGTGTGGGCGCTGGGACCGGCGGTCAAGGCTGCCGGCTTCGGTTCTGCCCTGATGGCGCTGTGCGCCGTCGCAGTCTGCTCGCTCGTGATTACCTGGCAGTTGCCTGACGAGCAAAGCATCCGCAGCGCCTCTGCGGCGCCGAGCGCACAAACCAGCTGAACCGCGGGACGCGCATCCGGCGAAACGCCCGGCGGTGAGGCAAAACTGACAATTATCAAGACCGCATCCCCGATATGGGATCAGAGTTCGAAAAAGGGAGAAGGCGGGTTTTCTATAGTGTTCAGCGTTTCTGCAGCGATACTCAGACAGACTACCAAGTGCGGCCACGATTTTTCCTGCCTGCGCACGGGGAAGTGTGGCGAGAGTCCGATGTGCGACGTGGAAACTGCGCACGGGGACCAGGTCCTCTGCGTACGTAGCGCCGGCTGGCCGAAATGCCCATACCACCTGGATTTCGGCGGGGCCGAGTACTGCGTCTGCCCGGTCCATTGTGCGCTTCACCGGCAAAGGCGCCCCTGACCGCTAAGCTATGGCGTCGCTGCGGCAAAGCATGCGCTAAGATAAAATGAAGGGCAATCAAGGAGGATAGGCCAGATGCGAGGAACCGTCATCGTGGTGTTTGCCCGGGGTCGCGAATACGAGTTGAGAATTACCGCGGGCGATGCGCCCCTGCCGCCAGCGCAGGAGGGGGAACTGTGGTTGTCGCAGCAGTTCGAGGAGCTAGGCTGCACCCCCAGAAGCCTGGTGGGAAAGGTGCTCGTCCTCGACAAGGTTCTCGAGGTGGCGCGTGATGCCGGCGAGAAGCGTTTCGCCGGCGACGCCGCCTGGGCCGAACAGTATGCCCGCGCGGTGCTCGCCACGCTCAACCGAAAAAGCGTGCGCGTCGACCTCGAAGAGAACACCGTAGGTTAGAACAACAACTCTGTCAGATGCTCTGGCAGATGCCTCATGACTGCAACTTGGCTACCTGCTGCGCCAATTGCTGCATGCGAACGGCAATCGATTTCAGCAGCGAGGCGCCGAACGCGGGTTTGGACCGGACCAGGCCGAGGAAGTCGGTACGGTTGATCGCAAGCAGTCTGCAGTCGGTTTCCGCCTTCGCCGAGGCCGCGCGCGCCGAGCGGTCCACCAGCGCCATTTCGCCGAACATCCCGCCGGATCCAACGTGCTCGACCACGCTGCCGCCCACCCAGATCGCGACGCGGCCATCGAGCACGACATACATGAATGCGCCGACGGCGCCTGCGCTCATGATGACTTTGTCGGCCGCAAATTCTACGGGCTGCTGCGCGGCAAGTTCCTTTTGCAGACTGGCGAGCGTCTTGCGGTCCAAAATATCACCGTGCTCGGCGGGCGCGACCGTCGAGCGGGCAGCGGCCAGTTTGGCGATACTTTGGCGCAAACGCTGAACCATGGTGCTCATCAGCATCAGCGCGAACTCGGGTTTCTTCTCCAGCGCCGCGTGAAACTGCTTTTCGTCCAGAGACAGGACGCGGCAGTTGATCTTCGCCATGGCCGTCGCGCTCCGCGGCAGGCCCGCGATCACCGCCAGTTCGCCGAACACATCGCCGGGCTTGACCACGCCGAAAAACCTGTTCTGAATCATCAGGCCGATTTCGCCATCCAACAACAGGTACATCCGCGCGCCCCTGGAAAACAAGCCTCCCGCTTTCTCGTTTTCGGAAAAGATGGGCTTGCCGGCCGGCTTCTCTTCCAGCGTTCCGGCCGAGCGGAAGAATTCCAGCGCGACGGCTGGTTGATAGAGCGGACTTTGCGCGGCGACCTGTGCCGCGGCGTGCGCTGCCGCTTCGGGGCGAGGCCTGGGTTTGGCCGAGAAATCGAGGTCTTCCATGGACCGGGATATTTTAATCCCTAAACCGGACTAGCTGGAACCAAGCAAAGTGCCTTCGGCGGGGGAAAAGCCCTTATCCCACGAACAAGGGGACTTCCTTCGGGGCGTTGATCCCCCCGCGCACGCGTCCTCGCCATTTATCAAAATCTTTGCCATTTCCGTCAACTCTTGACTGATAAGAGAGTAATTCGTCCGCGGGCGCGCGGCGGCGGAACTTCGGGTACATTCCTGCGTATCCGGAGGTCTCGCGCTCGCCTTTATAATCGAGAAAATCCCTATGGCTGCCCTACCTACCCTGCGTCAACTCGGCTATCTGGTCGCCTTGGCGCAACACCTCAATTTCACGCGCGCGGCGGCGGCCTGTTACGTTACCCAATCGACGCTCAGCGCCGGCCTGAAGGAGCTGGAGGCGACGCTGGGCGCATCGCTGGTCGAGCGCGACCGGCAGACCGTAATGATGACGCCGCTGGGCCTGGAGGCGGTCGAGCGTGCGCGCGCGCTGATTGCGGCTGCCGAGGACCTTGCGGCGCTCGCCGCGGCGTCGGGCGAGCCGATGACGGGAATGCTGCGCCTGGGCGCCATACCGACGATCGCGCCTTTCCTGCTGCCGCGCATACTCCCCGGATTGCGCACCAAGTACCCGACGCTCAAGTTGCTGCTGCGCGAAGATGTCAGCGCCAACCTGCTGCAACTGCTGGCGGGCGGGCAGCTCGACTTCGTGCTGCTTGCCCTCCCATACGACACCGGAGATATGCTGCAGCGGAAGCTGTTCGACGACGAGTTCTGGCTGGTTGGACGCGACGACGACCCGGCGCTCAAAGCCAAGCGCGCGACAGTCAGCGCGCCGGTGGCCGAGCGGCTGGTGTTGCTGGCGGAGGGCCATTGCCTGCGCGAGCATACGCTTTCCGCCTGTCCCCACGCCGAGTCGGCCAATGCCTCGGGCGTAGAGGCAACCAGCCTGCTGACCCTGGTGCAGATGGTGGAGTCGGGCATAGGCCTCGCGCTGGTGCCTGAAATTGCGCTCAACAGCGGCTTGCTCAAAGGCACCAGGCTGGTGGCGCGCCCGCTGACGCCGCCGGTGCCCAAACGCAGCATCGCGCTGCTTGCGCGGCACTCCAGCGCAAAACGGGTGGAATTCGTGGCGCTGGGCGACTTCATCGAGGCTGCACGCAAGCGCGAACATTACGCCGTCACGACATCCAGAGGGCGGCGGCGCCAGGGCTGAGGCGCGCGTATGCGCCTGCCGGACCGATCGGCTAGCGGCGGGGGATCGCCTGCGAGCGTGCAAGCACCGAGCGCACGAATAGGCGCGTATATACGCCAAAATTCCTGAGCAGACCGGCGACCGTGCTGGTCATCGCTTGGCGCGCGGCCGGTGGCGACTGCTCGAGCAAGGCATATAAATCCGGTTCGGGCTCGGTTTCACCCAGGACATAGCCCGGGTCGGAGACGTACTTGGCCGGCAGACTCCGTTCCAGCACCCGATCGGTGGCGCCCGCCAGCGCATTGGCTTGCCTGCTGATCACTTCGCGCGCAGTACTGTCCGCAAATGCCGCGCGTCCGGCATCGCTCGAAACGTCTTCGAGGGCGCGCATCAAGGCGTCGCCGGCGTCGTGGCGAAGATAGGCATTTCTCATGCGGTGGTACTGATAATTCTCCAACGCAAGATGGCGGTTGGAGACCAGGGTGATGGCCTCCTTTTTCGGTTGGTGCCAGCCCAACAGGTCGACCGTATTGATCCATAGCATCCGCGGCACACTCACCCCCGGCAGCACGGTCGCGTGGTAAGGCTGGGTCAGATCCTCGACGTAATGTAGCGCCCAGCCGGCGAAACGCCAGCCCCAGTAAGGATGCCCCGTTTGCAGCGCGTAGACGGCGATGGATTGCCACAAGTGGATGCGATATTCCGGATAGGTCCGCCGCAGGAAAGGGGCGACCTTATACACGATGGCTGCCTCGTGGAAAAAGCCCATGTGAAACGGCGCCTGGCTGCCAAATTCCAGCGCCGGATTGCCGAACGGCTGCTTGCCGAAGCCGTAGGCTTTACCGTAAGGGGTTCCATTGTTTTCCCACAGGCCGATGTCCATGCCGTAGTCCGGCTCGTCGGTGGCGGTCGCAATCACTTCTAGCGGCGCGACCCGGTCCCCCTCGCGCAACTGCAGGAACACGCTCTGCTGTGCCGTGCTCGCGCCCCGCCGCGTGGTGACATCGGTCCAGGGCAAAGTCGCTTTCCCCGCCACGTCAGCTCCAGGCCGCGCCTGCAGGAACAGTTTCAGTTTCATCCCGGGATTGATGCGCAGCGCCGCGATAAAGCGCCGCCTCAGTTCGGCCGGGGTCCCGCCCGCCTTGAATGCGAGGGCTTCCGGGCGCGCGGGGTAGAGCGGGACATGCGCCCTGGCCCAGGCTTCTTCGCGGCGCAACAGCTTTTCCAGTCCCGGCGCTTCGGCGACGAGAAAGCTATCCAGGGTTTCCGCCTTGATCGCGGGCGCGTTCTCGATTTCAGGCATCACCGCCAATGCCGGCCACGCCTCCAGGGTGTGGTTGCTCCAGGCCGCGGCCGGCCCGCAGACGCAACACAGCGCCGCCACGATGACAATGCGCCCGACTGTTTGCTTCATTTGTCCTCCCTGGGATCCGGGCTGCGCAAAACGTTCACGCCTAATCCATCCGGGGATAAGCGGTGATTTTCTGGATTTCGACATACAAGGGCTTCAGCCGAGCGTACATCTTGCGGTAGACGCGATGATACAGCTGATCGTAAATATCCCGATGCTGCGGCAGCGGTTCGAATACGCGCCCGATGCGCGTCATCGCGGCCACCGCGCTGGCGAAATCCGGGTACAGCCCCAGTCCGACCGCAGCGTCGATGGCCGCGCCCAGCGCGGAAGTTTCATAGATGTGCGGCCGCGCCGTGCTCAGTCCGAAAATATCCGCCGTCAATTGCATCGCCGCGTCGCTTTGCGAGCCGCCGCCGGAAACGCGCAGCGCGGCGACCGGCACGCCGCTGCGCTTTTCGATGCGCTCCTTGCCTTCGCGCAAAGCGTAGGCCAGGCCTTCGAGGATCGCGCGATACATATGAGGGCGCGCGTGCACATCGCCGAAACCGATGATCGCGCCTTTCGCCTCGGGGCCGGGCTGTTTGATGCCGGGCGTCCAGTACGGCTGCAGCATCAATCCCATGGCACCGGGCGGCACGGCGTTGACGAGTTCGTCGAACAATTCCTCCGCCGCCACGCCGAGTTCCGCTGCTTTCGATTTCTCGTGCTGGCCGAACTGCTCCTTGAACCAATTGACCATCCAGTAGCCGCGGAAAATCTGCACCTCGATGCTGTAAGCGCCGGGTATGGCCGAGGGATAAGGCGGGATGAAGGGCGTCACCTCCAGATACTTCGCGCTGGTGGTATTGATCGTTGCGGTGGTGCCGTAACTCAGGCAGCCAATCTGCTGCTCCAGGCAGCCCGCGCCTATCACTTCGCATGCCTTGTCTGCGGCCGCTGCGATGAGCGGCGTGCCGGCGCGTATGCCGGTCGCCTCTGCGGCGGCAGCGGTGATTTCCCCGATGCGTGTCCCTGGCGCCGCAAGTTCGGGCAGCATGCTTGGCTCCACGGCCAGCGCTTGCCATTTCCAGTCGCGCGGCGCGGCCCATTTGAGCCGCTTGTAATCGAAGGGCACGTAGGCGACCTGCGATCCGGCCGAGTCGATAAAGCGCCCGCACAGCCGATAGTTCAAGTAACCCGAGAGCAGGAGGTATTTGTCTGTCTGTCTCCAAATGTCCGGCTGGTTCGCCTTGATCCAGTTGATTTCCGCTTCGCCGCGGAAAAAATTGATCGTGTCGTTCACCCGCGCAAGCTTGAACGCCAGGCTCCACCAGGGGCTGATCGCCGGCACATCGTCGGTGCGCCGCTGATCGAGCCAGGTGATCGCCGGACGCAGCGGCCGGCCCTGTTTGTCCAGGTTGATCACGGTGCCGCGCTGGGTGGTCACGGCCACGCCCGCGACCGCGCTGCTCGCGATCCCGCTTTGCGCCCACAACCGCCGGCAGGCAATGCATACGGCCTGCCAGTAATCCTCCGGATCGTGTTCGGCCCAGCCGGGCTGTTCGGAAAAATAGGCTTCCAGATGCACCTGCGCCTTGGCGGCGATATTGCCGTGCAGGTCGAACAGCAGCGCGCGCACGCTCTGCGTGCCGTTGTCTATCGACAGGATATAGTCACCGGGCATATTGCATCCTGACATGAATGGGGGATTGCTGCCCTCAGCTTGGCGCGCTTGCGTGCCAGTCCGGTATGCTTGTGCGCGGCGGCAGGCTGTAGCACCTGCGCCACAGTTCCAAATACGCGGCTTCTTCCGCCAGCCAGCGCCTGTCGTCCCAGCCGAGCTCGGCCTGGCAGATGGCGCGAACGCGCGGCAGCAGTTCAGCGCCGCCCTGGCGCAGCTGCAGGCCAAGCCGGGTGCGTCGCAGCAGCAAGTCTTCCAGGTGCGCCACCGCCTCGGCGCGCGCCGCCCAGCGCAGCTCGGCCCACAGGGTTTCGCTGCCGGCGATGGTCTCCAACTCGCCGCGGTGCGCTGCTGCGAGCAAATCGGCAGCGTGCCTGCCGTAACGGCCCTGCAGCCTCTGCACTTGCGCTGGCGTGAGTGCGCTGCCTGCCGGCAGCGGCTCGAGTGGCGGAAAAGTCGGCGCCGGACGCAATGGCGCGTGTGCGCCGGGCAGCAGCGGCGCGCAATGCGCCAGCGCATCCGATGCGATCAGGCGAAAGGTGGTCAGCTTGCCGCCGGTGACGGTCAACAAACCCTGCTCCAGCCAGACCGCGTGATCGCGCGCCTCTTTTGACGGATCCGCCTTGCCGCTGTCGATCACCGGGCGCACGCCGGCGAAGGTGGCGATGATGTCGTCCAGGCCCAGGCCGAGCTCCGGGAACTGGAATTCTAGCGCCTGCATCAGATAAGCGACTTCGTCCGGCGTGATCGTCGCCTCTGCTTTCATGCTTTCGCTGTGATCGACGTCGGTGGTGCCTACCAGCGTCACGCCTTCCCACGGAAACGCGAACACCGGACGGCCGTCGCGCGGATGCATCAGGCTCACCGCCTGCGCCACCGGCAGGCGCCACGCCGGCAGCAGCAAATGGCTGCCGCGCAGGGGACGCAATTTCCGTCCCGCCGCGGTGTTTTGGCGGAAGTCGTCGGCCCAGGCCCCTGTGGCGTTGATGACCACTCTGGCTTTCACCGTGTAGTTCGCACCGTTCAGCGCGTCCAGCAGTTTCACCCCTGTCGGCTTACCTTCTGCGCGCAACACCTGGGTCACCGCCAGATAGTTGACGGCGACGCCGCCGGCAGCAAGCGCTTCCTGCAGCACGCGCAGCACCAGTCGCGCGTCGTCGGTCTTGGCGTCGCTGTAGCACATGCCGCCTTTGAGGCCGGCGCGCGCGATATGAGGCGCAAGCAGCAGAAACTCGTCTTCCGGATAGTAGCGGCGCGAACGCTGCCCCGCCATCCAGTCATACAGCGCCAGGCCGACCGAGAACAGCCAGCGGCCCGGCTTGCGCCCGCGGTAGTCGGCGAAGGCGAAGCTCTGCGGTTCTACCAGGCCAGCCGCTTCGCGCAACAGATTTTGCCGCTCGCGCACCGATGCGCGCGTCAAACGCAGCTTGCCTTCCTTCAGATAACGCAGCCCGCCGTGAACCAGCTTGGACGAACGGCTGGAGGTACCCCAGGCGAAGTCGCGCTGCTCCACCAGCAAGGCGCGCAGGCCCTGGCGCGCCGCTTCGAGCAAGATGCCCGCGCCGGTAATGCCGCCGCCGATGATGACGATATCCCAGTCACCGGCCAGGATCTCCGGCAGTTGTTCGCGCCAGTTCCTCGGCCACATGGAATTCAGCTTTGCGGCGGCAGCAGCTTGCCCGGGTTCATCATGCCCTGCGGATCGAAGTGGCGGAACAGCGCGCGCATTGCGCCTAGGCCGAGCTCACCTTTTTCCGCAGCCAGGTAGGCCGCGTGATCGGTGCCGACGCCATGCTGATGGCTGATGCTGCCGCGATTGGCGACAATCGCTTCGCATACCGCCGCTTTCAATGCGCGCCAGCGCGCGAGGTCCGCGTCGTAGTCCCCGGCGAGCCGCCAGACGAAAGTGCTGTAGACGCTCGCGCCCTGCGCATAGAGGTGCGACAGATGCGTATAGCAATGCAACCGCTCGCCCTGCGCCGTCAATGCGCCGCTCGCCGCCTGCTCGATCGCCTGCATCATGTCGCGCACCCGGGGCCAGTCGACGGCGGTCTCGGCGGTATCCACCGCATAGCCGTTCTGCCACAGCGCATTGCGCAGGTAGACGCTGCGAAAGCGGTTCTGCTTCCACTTCTCACCGAGCGCGCGCCCGATATGGATGCCCTGTCGGCTGCGTGCGATGGCGAACGCTTGCCCGAGCGCGCCGGCGACGCTGGCACGCGCGCCGGATGCGCCGACCAGCAGCAGGCACTTGCCGTCGCCGCAACCGCGCCAGCCAAGGTAGCGCTGCAGCAAACCCAGCAGCGTCCTGTGGCCGGCCAGGGTCAGCGAGGTCGAGGTCTCCGTCGCATTGGACAGGCGCAGCAGCGACAGCGGCAGGCGCGCCTGCGCCATCGCACGCACCGCGTCCTCGGCGCGCTCCCAGTCGGGGAAAAACAGCGCATGAAACGCTTCGCTCTCGGGCAGCGGCGTCACGCGCACGCTGGCCTCGGTGAGTATGCCGAGGCGGCCTTCGGAGCCCAGCACCATTTCGCGCAGATCGATCCCGGCCGCCGACGCCGGAAACGTCGGGATCAGCAGCGTGCCCTCGGGCGTCTCGATGCGGCCTCCGGCGAACAGCTGCTCGATGCGGCCGTAGCGCAGCGATTGCTGGCCGGAGGAGCGCGTGGCGATCCAACCACCCAGCGTCGAATACTCGAAGGATTGCGGAAAATGACCCAGGGTGTAGCCCTGCGCACGCAGCTGCGCCTCCAGATCCGGGCCGGTGATGCCTGCGCCGAAGCGCGCCAGCTGCGCCTTGCGGTCGAGCTCGCTAAACCGCGTCAGGCGCGAGAGGTTGATAGTAAGCACTGACTGTTCGCCTGCGGGCACAGTGAGCTGTCCGGCAACAGCAGTGCCGCCGCCGTAAGCGATGACCGCCGCAGCGCAGCCGCGGGCGTAAGCGAGCAGTTCGCGCACCTGCTCGCCGCTTTCGGGAAAGGCGACGCCGTCCGGCACGGCGGCTATCCTGCCGTAGCGCAGCTTCAGCCAATCGGGCAGGCTTTGGCCAAGCGCGCAGCGCAGTCGCGTCTCCGCAGTGGTGTCGATCAGGCGGTGAGCCGGCAGCCGGCTTGGCGCGATGTTTCGGCTGACCTCCGCCAGCGTCGCATCCTGAAAGGACCGCGACTCGCCTATGCGCTGCTGCAGGAAAGCCAGAGCCTCCGCATGAAGTGCGGGCTCGATGCTTTCATCGCCCCATCCGTTCCAGCGTCGCATCGGCTGTCCTGCCTTCCCATCGGGATTGATATACTGCGGCCGTCGCCTGCGTTCCGCGGACCGCGCTTCGACTGCAGATGCTAGCTTACCTGAAAGGCCTCGATTAGCCGTGTCCACGACTCAGCCGCACGAACATTCGCTATCCGCCATCGACCGCGTGCCGCTGTTCGTCGCCGATTGGCCAGCCGATACTGGCACGGGCGCAGGCATCGTGCTGATGCATGGCCTGGGCGAGCATTGCGGCCGCTATGCGCATGTGGCGCGCTTTTTCAACGGGTGCGGCTATTCGGTGCGTAGCTATGATCACCGCGGCCACGGGCGCTCGGGCGGCGCGCGCGGCGATGTTCCCGATGCCGAGACGGTGATGCAGGATGCAAAGCGCGTGATCGAGGAATTCGCGCACCAGCTCGGCGCGCCGCCGCTGCTGCTCGGTCACAGCATGGGTGGCGCGTTCGCGGCCTGCTACGCGACGCGCGCGCTATCGCCGCTCGGCGGTCTGATCCTGTCTTCGCCCGCGCTGGCGATCAGGCTCACGGTCGCGCAAAAGCTCTTACTCCAGGCGCTCGGCGCAATCGCGCCCGGATTCGGCATACCGAACGGGCTCAAATCTCAATATCTGTCGCACCGGCCGGAAGTGGTCGAAGCTTACGACAGTGACCCCCTCGTGCACCCGAAGATCAGCGCGCGCCTGCTGCGTGCCATGCTGGCGGCGATCGAGTTTGCGCAAGCTCACGCGTCCGCGCTCGGCATCGACACCCTGCTGCTCGCGGCCGGCGACGATCACCTGATCGACGCGAGCGGCAGCGATGCTTTCTTCAGGAAATTGGCGCCGGGTGTCGGCACCATGCACAGCTATGCCGGCTACTACCACGAGATATTCAACGAAGTCGAAGCCGGCCGGGTATTCGACGATATTCGCGCGTGGCTGACCACCCGACTCGGCGGTGCGCGCTCTTAAGCCTTGACCGGCCTGTTTTGCGGGTGATGCTCCGTGGCCGGATCGATATGCACCCAGGGCCGCGCGCTGTTGGTCCAGATATTCATCACCAGCTTGATGTCTCCCGGCGCATCCAGCGTCCCGACTCTGAGGACCAGCATTTCCGGAACTTTCGCTCGCTGGCTGTAAATCGGCGAGCCGCAGTCGGCGCAAAAATATCGGTTGAGGATGTTGCCGCTCTGCGCGGTGTCCGCGTACAGCTTGGGCGTTCCGGCGGTGATGGTCAGTGCGCTGCTCGGAAGCGGCGCGTTATGGGTCACGCCGGCGCCGGAGGATTTCTGGCAGTGGGTACAGTGACAGGCGATGAGCTTTTCAATTGGCTGGCTGACGCTGTAGCGGATCTTGCCGCACAGACAGCCGCCAGTAATCGCGTTCGACATGGGGTTGTCCTCTATCGGCGCGGGCGGATCATTCAGGGCTTGGAGGTAAAATCAAAGTCGTCTGTGACGTCGGCGCCAGCGCTTGGTGCAGACGCTGGCGGCACGGCTGCCGCTACCGTACCATGCGCCCTCGCCGCGGCCCGCATTTCCGCCGGCGAAAGATTCGCGCCGGGCTCCGCTGATGCCCCTGGGGAAACCCCGTCCGAAGCCAAGGCCGCCTCCAGGTCCTGCTGGATCTGCGCAACGTCGAAGGCGGCGCGCCCCTGCATGCGCAGCAATATGCGGGCGGGCAGATCCTGGATGCGCGGCACGGCAGCGCGCACATTGGCGGCGGTGGTAAGTATGGGCACGGCGTGGTTGTTCTTGAAGCCGGGCTCGGCGCGCTCGATGGCGTCGATGACCGCGGCCTGGGCCTTGGCGATGCCCATGAGGAGTTCTGCAAGTTGTGTGTTGTTCATGGTGCCTCCAGAATATAGGCACGGCAATTCGTATAGGTGCCGCATGCCGGCTGTCTTGGTAAGCATACAGCAGGAGCCGTCGCAGGTCAGCAGGCTGCGGGACGGGCGCGCCGCCGTTGTGACGCGATCGCCAGGAGAGGCTGCTGCTCGCTTGCGCTCCGGCACGCTTGGAACAAAGAAAAGACGGCCGGAGCCGCCTCTGTTTTATCGGGGGCCGGGCGCCCCTGCTGCGATTTTTCTTATCCGGCGCCCGCTTACTTGCGCTGCCGCAGTTTGCGGATCGCTGCGATTTGAGCCGAAGCCTCAGCGAGTTCGGCCATGGCCTGGGCATATTCCATTTTGCCCGTGCGGTCCTGCAGGCTTTCCTGTGCGCGCTTGTGCGCTTCCAGCGCCTTGGCTTCATCCAGATCGTGTCCGCGGATGGCCGTGTCGGCCAGCACGGTGACCAGATTCGGCTGCACTTCGAGAATGCCGCCGGCGACAAAAATCAGCTCTTCCTCGCCGCCGCTGGCGGGCTTGATGCGCACAGCGCCCGGCTTGATGCGCGTAATCAGCGGCGTGTGCTTGGGATAGATACCGAGCTCCCCCGCCTCGCCCGGCAGCACCACGAACTCGGCTTCACCGGAGTAGATGGATTCCTCGGCGCTGACGACGTCTACGTGAATGGTGTGTGCCATATTGCTTGGAACCTTTTTTCGCCGATCCTGGGATGGCCCAGGGTCGTCTATTTCAGCGTTTTAGCCTTTTCGACCGCTTCCTCGATGCCGCCTACCATGTAGAAAGCCTGCTCCGGGAGGCTGTCGTAGTCGCCAGCGACGATGCCCTTGAAGCCTTTTATGGTTTCCTTCAGCGGTACGTACTTGCCTTCCTGTCCGGTGAAGTTCTTGGCTACATCGAACGGCTGCGACAGGAAGCGCTGGATCTTGCGCGCGCGCGCCACCGCCAGCTTGTCTTCCGGCGAAAGCTCGTCCATACCCAGAATGGCGATAATGTCGCGCAGTTCCTTGTAGCGCTGCAGCGTCTGCTGCACGGCACGCGCAGTGGTGTAGTGCTCTTCGCCCACCACGTGCGGGTCCATCTGGCGCGAGGTCGAGTCGAGCGGGTCCACCGCGGGGTAGATGCCGAGCGAGGCGATGTCGCGCGACAGCACCACGGTCGAGTCGAGGTGGCCGAACGTGGTCGCAGGCGAGGGGTCGGTCAGGTCGTCCGCAGGCACGTACACCGCCTGGATCGAGGTGATCGAGCCGGTCTTGGTCGAAGTGATGCGCTCCTGCAGGCGGCCCATCTCTTCGGCCAGCGTCGGCTGGTAGCCCACCGCCGAGGGCATACGGCCCAAGAGCGCTGACACCTCGGTGCCGGCCAGCGTGAAACGATAAATGTTGTCTACGAAGAACAGCACGTCGCGGCCTTCGTCGCGGAAATACTCGGCCATGGTGAGGCCGGTGAGCGCCACGCGCAGACGGTTGCCGGGCGGCTCGTTCATCTGCCCGTAGACCAGCGCGACCTTGTCGAGCACGCCGCCGTCTTTCATCTCGTGGTAGAAGTCGTTGCCCTCGCGCGTGCGCTCGCCCACGCCGGCGAACACCGACAGGCCGGAATGCTTCTTCGCGATGTTGTTGATCAGTTCCATCATGTTCACGGTCTTGCCCACGCCCGCGCCGCCGAACAGGCCGACCTTCCCGCCCTTGGCGAAGGGACAGACGAGGTCGATCACCTTGATGCCGGTCTCGAGCAACTCCTGGCTGGGGGAGAGTTCGTCGTATTTGGGCGCCATGCGGTGGATGGAGGCCACTTTCTCTGCACCGATCGGGCCGGCCTCGTCGATCGGCCGGCCGAGCACGTCGACGATGCGCCCCAGGGTCTTCGGGCCCACCGGGACCGAAATCGGCGCATTGGTGTTGACCACTTTCATGCCGCGGCGCAGGCCGTCGGAGGAACCCAGCGCGATGGTGCGCACGATGCCGTCCCCAAGTTGCTGTTCGACTTCGAGGGTGAGCCCGATTTCGTCCATCTTCAGCGCGTCATAGATATGCGGCATCTGGTCGCGCGGGAATTCCACGTCCACCACTGCGCCGATGCACTGTACGATTGTTCCTTCTTGGCTCATCGTCTTTTCCTAGTAGTTCAATTCGGATTCGGTTCTTTGTCTCAGACCGCCGCCGCTCCGGCCACGATCTCCGACAGTTCCTTGGTGATCGCCGCCTGGCGCGACTTGTTGTAGACCAAGGTCAGTTCGTCGATGACGCTGCCCGCGTTGTCGCTCGCTGCCTTCATCGCCACCATGCGTGCGCTTTGCTCGGAGGCCATGTTTTCGGTCACCGCCTGATAGATCAGCGCTTCCATGTAGCGCGTGAGGGTCTGGTCGAGCACGGATTTCGCCTCCGGCTCGTAGATGTAGTCCCACGAACCCTCGGGCGCGCCGAGCCGCTCGCCCGACAGCGGCAGCAGCTGCTCCATCATCGGCTCCTGCTTCATGGTGTTGACGAATTTGGTGTAGAAAATCTCCAACCGGTCAAAGCGGTCCTGGGTATAGCCGTCGAGCATGATTTTGAGCGCGCCGATCAGGCGTTCCATGTGCGGCTTGTCACCCAGGCCGACGACGTGCGACACTACATTGGCGCCGAGGCGCTGCATGAAACCCAGGCCCTTGTTGCCGATGCAGCACACTTCGAAGCTCTCGCCCTGCGACTCCCACTCGCGCATTTTCGCCAGCGCCATGCGCAGAACATTGGTATTCAATCCGCCGCACAGTCCCTTGTCGGCGGTGACGACGATGATGCCGACTTTCTTGACCGTATCCCGCGTCACCAGATAAGGGTGACGGTACTCGGGATTGGCGTGCGAGATGTGGGCGGCGACGTTGCGGATCTTCTCGGCGTAGGGTCGGGCCGCGCGCGTACGCTCCTGCGCCTTGCGCATTTTGGAGGCTGCGACCATTTCCATCGCCTTGGTGATCTTGCGCGTGTTTTGCACGCTCTTGATCTTGTTTCTGATTTCCCTTGAGCCGGCCATTGCCTGTGTCTCCGTTCGTACCGGGCGCTCGCGCGGCTAGTAGGTCCCGTTCTTCTTGAAGTCCTGGACCGCCTCATGCAGCGTCGCTTCGTCTTCCTTGGACAGGTCCTTGGTGCTCTCGATGCGCTCGACCAGCGCGGTATATTTGTCCTTGATGAAAGCGACCATGGCTTTTTCCGCGGCCAGCGCCTTCTTCACGTCGATGTCGTCGAAATAGCTGTTGTTCACCGCGAACAGCGTCAGGGCCATTTCCCACACCTGCAGCGGTTCGTACTGCGGTTGCTTCATCAGTTCGGTCACCATGCGCCCGCGCTCGAGCTGCTTCCTCGTGGCTTCGTCGAGGTCGGAGGCGAACTGGGCGAAGGCGGCAAGTTCGCGGTACTGCGCGAGCGACAGGCGCACCCCGCCGCCCAGCTTCTTGATCACCTTGGTCTGCGCCGCGCCGCCGACGCGCGACACTGAGATGCCGGCGTTGATGGCGGGACGAATGCCCGCGTTGAACAGGTCGGTCTCCAGGAATATCTGTCCGTCGGTAATCGAAATCACGTTGGTGGGCACGAAAGCAGTGACGTCGCCGGCCTGGGTTTCAATCACCGGCAGCGCCGTAAGCGAGCCGGTCTTGCCCTTGACCTCGCCCTTGGTGAATTTCTCGACATAATCCGGGTTCACGCGGGCAGCGCGCTCGAGCAGGCGCGAGTGCAGGTAGAACACGTCGCCGGGATACGCTTCGCGGCCCGGCGGACGGCGCAGCAGCAGCGACACTTGGCGATAGGCCCAAGCCTGCTTGGTCAGATCGTCGTAAATGATCAGCGCGTCCTGGCCCCGGTCGCGGAAGTATTCGCCCATGGTGCAGCCCGAATAGGGGGCGATGTACTGCATCGCGGCGGACTCGGAAGCAGTCGCCGCAACCACGATGGTGTAGGCCATGGCGCCGTGCTCTTCCAGCCTGCGCACCACGTTGACCACCGAGGAGGCCTTCTGTCCGATCGCGACGTAAACGCAGATCAGATCCTTGCCCTTCTGATTGATGATGGTGTCGATCGCCACCGCGGTCTTGCCGGTCTGGCGGTCGCCGATGATCAGCTCGCGCTGGCCGCGGCCGATCGGCACCATGGAGTCGATCGACTTCAGGCCGGTCTGCACCGGCTGCGATACCGATTGGCGCTCGATCACGCCCGGCGCCACTTTTTCGATCACGTCGGTCATCTTGGCGTTGACCGGCCCTTTGCCGTCGATCGGCTGGCCGAGGGAGTTGACCACGCGACCGATCAGTTCAGGGCCCACCGGCACATCCAGAATGCGGCCGGTACATTTGACCGTGTCGCCTTCGGAGATGTGCTCGTAGGCGCCCAACACTACCGCGCCGACCGAGTCGCGCTCGAGGTTGAGCGCGAGGCCGAAGGTGTTCTGCGGAAACTCCAGCATCTCCCCCGCCATCACGTCCGACAAACCATGGATGCGGCAGATGCCGTCGGTCACCGACACCACCGTTCCCTGGGTGCGAACGTCGGCGGACAGCGCAAGATTCTGGATCTTGCTCTTGATCAGTTCGCTGATCTCGGATGGATTCAACTGTTGCATGCTATCTCCTGAACCTTAAGTATTCGTTTGCGGCGGACTAGCTGCTCAGCAAGCCCGCCTGCATGGCGCTCAGCTTGCCGCGCACCGAGCCGTCGATGACTTCGTCCCCGACCACCACGCGCACGCCGCCGATGAGGTCCTTGTCCACCGTTACCTGCGGGTTGATCTTGCGTCTGAAGCGTTTCTCGAGATCGGTTACCAGGCTCGCCAGTTGGTCGCCCTGGATCTCGAATGCGGTCGAGATTTGCGCGTCCACCACGCCTTCGCGCTCGTTCTTGAGCGCCTCGAACATCACATTGATCTCGGGCAACAGTACCAGCCGGTCGTTGGCAATGAGCACACGCAACAGGTTCTGGGCCTCCGCGTCGAGTTCACCCGAAAGCGAGGCGAACAGCTCATAGAGCCTGTCAGCGCCCAGGTTGGGATTGCCGATGCATGCCTGCATGTCCGGGTGCGCCGCCACCTGCGCGAGGCGCACCAAGGTACCCGACCAATCGGCAAGTCTGCCGCTGCCATCGGCAAGGCGGAACACCGCTTCGGCGTAGGGTCGCGCGAGGGTAGCGATCTCGGCCATGGTGTGCGTCTACAGCTCTTGCTTGAGTTGAGCGAGCAGTTCGGCGTGGGCCCGAGCGTCGACTTCGCGCTGCAGGATCTTCTCGGCGCCGGATACGGCCAGCGCCGCCACCTGCTCGCGCAGCGCTTCACGCGCGCGCGACGCCTCTTGGGCGATCTCCGCCTTAGCCGCCGCCTTCTCTCGGTTACCTTCTTCCTTGGCTGCGTTCTTGGCCGCCTCGATCATTTGGGTCGCGCGCTGCTCGGCGTGCGCCACGATCTCGGCGGCGCGTTCGCGCGCCTTCCCGATTTCCTCGCCGGCCCGCCTGCTGGACGCTTCCAGCTGCTGCTTGCCCTGCTCGCCGGCAGCCAAGCCGTCGGCAATCTGCTTCTGCCGATTTTCAATGGCTTTCATCAGCGGCGGCCACACGAACTTGACCGTAAACAGGATGAAAAGCGCGAACGAAATCGACTG
>Ga0307377_10002718_pt1 | contig 20635 bp, 33 predicted proteins | sample TR3MG_FD_202535 | JGI IMG/M metagenome (GOLD analysis project Ga0307377, IMG submission 202535) | Soil microbial communities from Risofladan, Vaasa, Finland - TR-3 | ecosystem: Environmental > Terrestrial > Soil > Coastal area > Acid sulfate soil | place: Finland: Risofladan, Vaasa | collected... | reverse complement strand
TACCACTAGTTGTGGTGGCGCGTAGCGCCACCACAACCTATGGGGTTGTCACCGTTTGTTCTGGCCTTCCGTCAAGGTCACGATGAGCGGACGGACGACCGTTTGCAGACACGACGCGCAGCAAAAACAGCCAAACTCAGGGTGACCCATGTGACGCTTGGCGCACGTGGGGCAGTGGTAGAGTTTTTCTTTTTTTCGCTCGGGTTTTGTGATTGCTTTCATTTCTTCCACTCCTGCTATTTTCACTTTGAGGGGCAAGCCGCGAGGATTCGACTTGCGATTGCGCGGGCCTCTTCCCACATGTCGGCTGTATCCGTGTACGTGCAGACGTCCCACAACTCCATGGCCGCATTGTTCAGGATGCGCGCCAGCGCAGCGGCAGCCTTTGGCTGCCGCACCAGTGGGCCTTGTTCGTCCACTCCGTAGATGTCTCCATCGCGTGGGAGTCGTCCTTGCTTCGTTGTGGTGGGGGGTGGGGTCACTTTTTGGCCTCTTTCGCCTTCACCACGGACATGGCAACCTGCGCCGCGTACAGGAGTTGACTTCCATCCCGCCCGTCAAAGACCTCCATCGTAATTCCCTGCGCAACGCAAGAAATATTCGCTTTGATCGATGCAAGGCTGTCCATTTCTGGCATCGCGAGCTTGTACGCCACCGCAGCCATGCGTAGAGCCCTTTGTGCGGGCAAGCCTTTTGCGCTGGCCGTCTCATAGGCCGATGTCCACTCTGTCCGGCACCGCGCGAGAGCGCGGGCCGTGCGGCTACGCCGCAGCCGTTCTTCTTCTGCCGCGTGGATGGTCAGATGTTGCTTATGCTGCATTAGTGCGAGTCTCATGCTTTTTTCCTTTCCTTCGGTTGGATGCTTTCAGGTTCTAGGTCTGCCGCGTCGAGCGCCGTGGCCGCGTTGCCGATGTACCACCATGTCGCGACCGGCGACGCGTGGCCAAGTAAGCGCTGCACCTTGCGAATGTCTTTCGACCGTTCGTAAAGTTGGCGCGCCGCTGTGCGTCTCAGATCATGCATGGACCATTCAAACGGTCCACCGGCTTTACGTTGCGTCTCTTTCAACTCCCATAGCAACGTGCACGCCTTTACCTGTCTTCTGTCTCTGCCGACTGTCGCGATGAGTGGTTCACCCTTCGCCGCGAACGGCGCGATGAGTGAGAGAATCTCCCGCAGTCGGCTTGTCATTGGCACACGATAACGCGAGTTCCCTTTTGTTGTGCCGAACACTTCACCATGATCGAAGTCGATATTTGAATTGGTGAATTGTTCGATGGCCGAGCGCCGCAGTGCCGCGTCTCTGGCGAGAATCATGGCGAGGCGCAGCCGGTTCGATGCGATGGCAAACACGGCCTCAAATTCATCCTCCGGCACGAGTTGTTCGCGCGGCCCTTGCCGCGCGATCTTTCGGAAGGCGCGCATCGTGTCGACGCTGATTCCGTTGCGGAGGATGAACAGTCTCAGTTCCCATTGGAGCGCCCGTTGATAGGCCGGGGTTTTGGCCTTTGCAAGATCGGCACACACTTTGGAGATGTGAGCTTGGCTGACTTCTTCTGGCCGGAGCGCGCCGATGTGCCTAACGATGGCCTCTCTGAGCGGACGGTGCTTGACGACTTGCTGCGCGAGGCGCGCGCAGCATATCGAGCTATCGCCCGCTGTTGAGGGTTTGGAGTCATGGCCTTTTCAGCCGCCTCTGCGGACTCTTTTGTTGGGAACGTTTTTCGGAACCTCGTCCCGTCGAGCAAGCGAACGTCTACTTGCCATGAAGCGCCGCGCTGTCTTACCGGCATGATCTACCCCTTTGGATTTAAGATCGGTCTTGTGACCGTCCCAACTATCATGTCGAGTAGCGAGCGCGGCGCGAGGTTCTGGATCAGGGCGTGGTGGCCGGTTGTTTTGGGCATAAGCATTATTGCGCTAGAGTCGACGGCGGCTTTTGGCTCCGATCACACTTCCGGTCCGCTGCGGTTACTGTTCCAGGCAATTTTCGGGCCTGTGAGCAATGCGAATTGGGAGGAAATCCATCATTTGATCCGCAAGTCGGGGCACTTCACCGGCTATGGATTGCTGGGCCTGGCGTGGCTGCGGGCGTGGTGGATGAGTCTTCCCCGGACGGTGTTCATGGTGGACACCGTGCTGGCCCTGCTGGGAACAGCAATGACAGCAAGTGCCGATGAGTTCCACCAGACATTTCTTCCTAATCGCACGGGGAGGCCGCAGGACGTCCTGCTGGACTGCACCGGGGCGCTAGCGATGCAGCTGCTGGTTTACCTGTTCATTCGCTTTTTCAGGCCTAAGGGTCTGAAGCGGGTGGTATAAGCGTTTTGTCGGCTGGCCAATGGCCGGCGGGCTGCTTCGACTCAGGCTCGCACAATCGAGTGACAAAAATACGGGCGTCCGCCGTGGCAGACACCCGTGTGACCTTCTATGCGAAGGGGGAGACTGGAGGAGAGAATCCGCTTACGCGGCTTCTTCGCCCGGCTCTTCCTTCTTGGCTTCTTCCATTTGCTTTTCGAGCTCTGCGCGCTTCTTTGCTTTGACGTCTTCGCGCTTCTGGCGCTTGGCATCTAGCTGCTTTTCAGCGCCGAGGAGTTCGATGAAGGCTTTCTCTGCGCCGTCGCCCTGCTGGAAGCCGGTGCGAACGATGCGGAGATAGCCCCCGTTGCGATCACCGTAGCGTGGGGCCACGGTTTCAAACAGACGGGTGACGGACTTGTCTGTCATGAGGAAGCTGAGCGCCTGACGGCGCGAGTGGAGATCGCCCTTCTTGCCGAGGGTGATCATTTTTTCGACGAGCGGACGAACGGCCTTGGCCTTGGTGATGGTGGTCTCGACGCGGTCTTCGATGATGATAGACGTGACCAGGTTGCGCAACAGGGCGCGGCGGTGGCTGGTGTTACGTCCGAGCTTGAATCCTGCATTGCGATGGCGCATGGTGTAACTCTCTTTCGGAATTTAGCTTGGGTGGGATCCCAGGTCTCAAAAGCGAGACCTGGGGCACCCGATTTTCTGCAAAGTCCGCGACCTGGCGGCTTTAGAAGTTCTCGGTTTCGGTGGGCAACTGCAGGTCCACAGAATCCAGAGGCTCGTCTTCATCGTCGTAGCGGTTGTAGCTGGCGGCGAGAGCGGTGGCGGGCGGAATGCTGGTGGGCCCGGGAACCGCGTTGCCGTTTTCGTCGATCTTCATGCCCAGCGAAAGCCCCATCTGAGCCAAAATTTCCTTGATTTCGTTGAGGCTCTTGCGGCCGAAGTTCTTGGTCTTGAGCATTTCGGCTTCAGTCTTCTGCACCAGTTCGCCGATGGACTGAATGTTGGCGTTCTTGAGGCAGTTGTAGCTGCGAACGGAAAGCTCGAGTTCTTCAACGGAGCGGTTGAGGTTATCGTTGCGGAGCAGAGAGCGGCCTTCTTCGCCGCGTGCTTCGGCTTCGATTTCCTCCTCGAAGTTGATGAAGATATTCATGTGGTCCTTGAGGAGCTTGGCGGCCAGGCCGACAGCATCGGCGGGCAGGACGGCCCCATTGGTCCACACTTCGAGCGTGAGCTTGTCAAAGTCGGTGATCTGGCCGAGACGAGCGGCCTCGACGACGTAGTTAACGCGGCGCACGGGCGAGTGAACCGAATCGACGGGGATGAAGCCCAGGCCGAGATCGGCGTCGAAGTTCTTGTCGGCGGAGACGTAGCCGCGACCGCGCTTGAGGCGCATTTCCATGTCGAGCTTGCCGCCTTCAGAAAGCGTGGCGAGATAGATGTTCTTGTCGAGAATCTCGACGTCGCCATCGGCTTCGATCATGCCGGAGGTGACAATGCCGGGCTGGTCTGCGCGCAGATAGAGCGCTTTGGGGCCATCGCCATTGAGCTTGAAGGGAACCTGCTTGAGGTTCAGGATGATGTCGGTTGCGTCTTCAACAACGCCGCCAATGGACTGGAACTCGTGCAGCACGCCTTCGATTCGAATGGCGGTGACGGCGGCACCTTCAATGGAGCTGAGCAAGGTGCGGCGCAGGGCGTTGCCGATGGTTGTGCCAAATCCGCGCTCAAAGGGCTGGGCGCTGAACTTGCCAAATGTGTCTGTCAGCGTCTCGGCATCGACTGCAAGGCGCTTCGGTTTTTGAAATCCTCTCCACAACATAGACGTCTCACTTTTCCCGCGCGGCATGTACGTCGCGATGCATTTTGCGGCGGCCGCGCAAGTTCTCCTTCGGTTGGAATTGCAGGGACCACGGGGCCAGGGACTGAGGCGAGCTATGCTGCTGCCGGCTTTCTAGTCCCTGGTCCCTGTTCCCTGTTACTACTTACTTCGAGTACAGTTCGACGATCAGCTGCTCGTTGATGGGCAGGTTGACGTCGGCACGCTTGGGCAGGTGGAGGACGCGGCCGGAGAGGTTTTCAAAGTTAGCCTCAAGCCATGCCGGTACGGGGTTCTGCGCGGCGTACTGCGCCCCCTGCTCCACAATCAACAACTTCTTGGCAACATCGCGGACAGCGATCTCGTCGCCCACGTTCACCTGGTAGGAAGGAATGTTCACCTTGCGGCCGTTGACGGTGACGTGGCCGTGACGCACAACCTGGCGGGCCTGGCGGCGCGAGATGGCAAAGCCGAGCCGGAAGGCGACGTTGTCGAGGCGGCGCTCGAGCTGCTGGATGAGCAATTCGCCGGTGACGCCCTGGGCGCGGTTGGCCTTCTCGTAGTAGGCGCGGAACTGGCTCTCAAGCGTGAAGTACATGCGCTTTGCCTTCTGCTTTTCGTGCAGTTGGAGGCCATAGCCGACGATCTTTGCCTTGCGGTCTTTGCCGTGCTGTCCGGGGGGAAAGTTGCGCTTCTCGATGGGGCAGCGGTCGGAAAGGCACTTGGTGCCTTTCAAGAAAAGCTTGGTGCCTTCGCGACGGCAAAGGCGGCAGACTGGTCCGGTATAACGTGCCATTTCTTCTCCTGACTTCGGATGACGGCCGGTTTACGCGCGGTGCGCTTCATCCCGGCCCGGTGGATCTTTGAGTGTGAGCGTGAGTGTGGAAAGCAACCACACTCACACTCGCACTGCTTTTAAACTCTGCGCCGCTTCGGTGGCCGGCAGCCATTGTGCGGGACCGGCGTAACGTCGCGGATGGAGCGCACTTCGACTCCGGCGGCGGCCAGAGCGCGAATTGCAGACTCGCGGCCCGAACCCGGACCGGCTACACGCACATCGACCGCACGCAGGCCGTGATCGCGGGCCATGCTTGCGGCATTGGAGGCGGCCTGCTGCGCCGCGAACGGCGTGCCCTTGCGCGATCCCCTGAAGCCGAGCGATCCCGAGCTCTTCCAGCTCAGCGTGTTGCCCATCTGGTCTGTGATGGTGACGATGGTGTTGTTGAACGTGGCTTGAATGTGGCAAATGCCAAATGGAACATTCTTGCGCTCGCGTTTTTTGAACTTCTTGTTCTTGCCTGCTTTGCCGGCTTTCTGCTCTGGTTTCGCCATTAGGTTTTACCCGTCGCTTTCTTTTTGCCGGCAACTGTGCCCTTGCGCGGGCCCTTGCGGGTGCGGGCATTGGTGTGGGTACGCTGGCCGCGCACCGGCAACGAACGCCGATGGCGAGTGCCGCGATAGCTTTGAATGTCGATCAGGCGCTTGATGTGCATCTGGACGTCCTTGCGGAGGTCGCCCTCGACGTTCCCTTCGTCCTCGATCACCTGACGGATGCGGTTGACCTCGTCTTCGCCCAGGTCCTGGATTTTCTTGAAGGCGTCTACGTTGGCCTTCTCCAGAATTTTGAGCGAGCGCGGGTTGCCGATCCCGAAGATGTATGTGAGTGCGATCCTTGCCTGCTTGTTGCGGGGCAGATCGACTCCAGCAATACGTGCCATTTGAATTCCTTTACTGCTTCCGGTTGTGTGCCCCCGGCCTTAACCGGTTCGCACGGGTTATGCTTTCCGCCTCCCGGGGTTCATCGCAAGCCTTAAGTCAGGCTAACTAGCCCCGTTGACATCCATGGAGGGTTTGGCGTGTGCCAGGCCTTGCTTAGCCCTGGCGCTGCTTGTGCTTTGCGTTCTCACAGATCACACGCACCACACCGCGGCGGGTAATGACCTTGCACTTGACGCAAATTTTCTTTACCGATGCACGAACCTTCATTGTTTACTGCCCTTCTCCGCGCCGAAAATCGAAGACGCGGTATTTCAAAAAAAGCCTATTTGTAGCGGTAGACGATGCGGCCGCGATTCAGGTCGTAGGGGCTCAGTTCCACGGCCACTCGGTCGCCGGGCAGAATGCGGATGAAATTCTTGCGCATCCTTCCCGAGACATGGGTCAACGCCTCGTGGTTGTTCTCGAGTTTGACCTTGAACATGGCATTGGGCAGTGTTTCAACCACTACCGCCATTACCTCAATCGCGTCTTCCTTCGACAAACTGCATCCCGCTTCCGGCGGCGCTTGCGCGCTGCCTTACCTTTGGACCGAATATCTCTAGTCGGTCAGAATTCTCGCTCCGGTGTCCGTCACCGCGACCGTGTGCTCAAAATGAGCGCTCATACTTCCATCTTTTGCGACCGCCGTCCAGCCGTCGTCCAGGACCATCACGTCGGGCCGGCCCGCATTGACCATCGGCTCGATGGCGATGACCATACCGGCTTTCAGTTTCATGCCGCGGCCTGCTTCGCCAAAGTTCGGCACCTGCGGATCCTCGTGCATGTGAGCCCCGATGCCATGACCCACAAAATCCCTTACGACGGAAAAGCCTCCGCCTTCGACCACTCCCTGAACCGCGGCGCCGACATCGCCGAGGGTGGCGCCGGGGCGAACTGCCGCTATACCCGCGTGCAACGAGGCTTCAGTGACCTTGAGCAGCCGGGCGGCGTTTTCGTCGATGGCGCCTACCGGGACCGTAATGGCTGCGTCTCCGTAGTAACCGTCGATCACGACGCCGAAATCAACCGAAACAATATCGCCGTCCTTGAGCATGCGCTTGGGCGAGGGAATGCCGTGGACGACCTCGCTGTTGACCGAGGTGCAGAGCACGCAGGGAAATCCGTGGTACCCCTTGAAGGCAGCCTTGACGCCCAGTTGATCGAGCCGCGCGACAGCGGCGCTTTCGAGATCGAAAGTAGTGGCGCCCGGCTTTACCTGGCTGCGCACGAGTTCGAGCACCTCGCGGACCACCTGGCCGGCGCGGCGCATCTTCTCGATCTCCTTAGACGACTTAAGAACTACCGCCAAACCTTAACCCAGCTTTCAGCTCTCAGTTCCCAGCTTTCAGTTCCTCTCCGCACCCGAACGGGCTGGCGGCCGACACCTGATTGCCGACAACTGACATAAACACACAAACTCGCCGTGCAGTTACGCTATTGGCGTAACCGCTCCACGGCGGCAACGATTCCGGACGCGATTGCACTAATCGGCCGGTCTCCATCCACTTCCGCAAAACGTCCCAATGCCCGATAGTGCTCCACGACCGGCGCGGTAAGGGCTCCATAGGCGCGCATGCGCTCCTTGAAAACCTCTTCCGTGTCATCGGCTCGCTGGGTCAACGCCGCACCATCTATATCGCAGAATCCATCCTTTTTAGGCGGATTGACGTAGACGTTATAGATGGTCTGGCAGACGGGACAGTTCCGGCGCCCGGTAATTCGGCGCAGTAATTGATTATAGTTCACTTGGATGCTGACAGCAACTACTGGCAGGGTATTTGGCTGCGCGGCGAGACGCCCATCGAGCCAGCCCGCCTGGCCGAGGGTGCGCGGAAAGCCGTCCAGGATGTAGCCGTTCGCGGTGTCTGGCTGCCGCAGCCGCACAGCCACCATCTCATCGACCAACGAGTCGGGCACCAGTTCTCCCCGTCCCATGATCTCCTGGGCGATCCGTCCCAGCTGAGTTCCCTGGGACACATTGGCGCGCAACAGATCGCCGGTCGATATTTGGGGGATTCCCCAGATTTTGACCAGCTCCTTGGCCTGGGTTCCCTTGCCCACGCCCGGCGCACCCAACAAAAGAATCGGGCCGGGAGTGGTCTTTCGACCCGCTTCCCGGCCCTGATGGACTGCAGAAATAGATAAAGACATTACCAGGTTTTCCTTCCGCGTACACGACCGGAGCGCGGGGAAAAGCCGTCATAATGGCGCATGACCAGCTGCGATTCGATCTGGTTGACCGTGTCCATGGCCACACCCACAACGATGAGGAGCGAAGTGCCGCCAAAGTAGAAGTTCACGTTCATGCCGTGAATCGCCCATGTCGGCAGGCTCTCAAAGACCCGTCCGATGAGCCATATTTTGTCAAAACGGATGCCGGAGATAAGGAATGTCGGCACCAAAGAGATCACAACCAGGTAAAGTGCGCCCACCAGCGTGATGCGGGTGAGGATGTCGTTGATGAAATCAGACGTGCGCTTGCCGGGGCGGATTCCGGGGATGAAGGAGCCCGACTTGCGGAAGTTGTCTGCGATGTCGTCTGGCTTCATGATGATGGACACGTAGAAATAGGCGAAGAAGATGATGAAGATCATGTCCAGCAGTTCGTACCACGGGTAGCCGGGGGCGAGCGCTTGCATGATGGGCTGAAGGAACTTGCTGTTCTGCACCCACTCGGACTGGCCGAAGAGCATGGGCGCCGACAGGATGGAGCTGGCAAAGATGACGGGCATGACGCCGCCGGAGTTGACCTTGAGGGGCAAGTGGCTGGATTGGCCGCCCATCATGCGGCGACCGATGATGCGGCGCGCGCTCTGAATGGGGATGCGGCGTTCAGCCTGCTCGACAAAAACGATGAAGGCGACAACGGCGATCATGCCGACCAACAGCAGCAGCACGACCAGGAAGGACATGGATCCCCAGGCGTCGGTCTGGACCTTGCGCACCAGCTCGGCCACGCCGTTAGGCAGGCCGGCGACGATGCCGGCAAAGATGAGCAGGCTCATGCCATTGCCGATGCCGCGATCGGTGATTTGTTCGCCGAGCCACATGATGAAGGAGGTGCCGGTGGTGAGCGTGATGACGGTCATCAGCAAGAATCCGGGGCCGGGGTTGAGCACGAGGCCCTGCCGGGTAAGAATGGCGGCAATGCCGATGGACTGGAGCGCGCCTAGAATCACGGTAAGGTAGCGGGTCCACTGCGTGATCTTGCGGCGGCCAAGTTCGCCTTCCTTCTGGATGCGCGCGAGCGGCTCATAGACCACGGTGAGGAGCTGGAAAATGATGGAGGCGGTGATGTAGGGCATGATGCCCAGAGCAAAGATGGTCATGCGGCGCAGGGTGCCGCCGCTGAACAGATCCATCAGGCCGAGGGCCGAACCGTTCTGCCCGCTGAACATCAGTTCCAGCTGGTGTGCGTTGACGCCGGGGGTTGGTATCCAAGCGCCGAGCCGGTAGACAGCCAGAATGCCCATGGTGAAGAGCACGCGCTTGCGCAGATCGGGAATCCGGAAAATATTGAGAAATTTCTCAAGCATGTTTGCTTATCCGCTTCAGGCGTTTGCCGCCAATTGAGTCGTTGACTTGCACTCTCATCTTAGTGCATTTCCGGATTCCAATGAGCTTACGGGAATGCGGCGAATGCTGACTATGCTGGCCGTCACAGATGCGAACCAACCTCCCCGGTTCAGGCTTTTGAGCTCCTGAACCTGGGAGGCATTGAATTCTCTGGACTTAGGCCTTCGCCGGCGCTTCTGCGCCGCCAAGAACCACGGCCTTGCCGCCGGCTTTTTCGATTTTTTCGACGGCTGACTTTGAAAACTTGTGCGCATGGATGGTGAGCGCCGAAGTCAGCTCGCCGGAGCCAAGAATCTTGATGAGCGCCTTCTTGCTGGAGGCGAGGCCGAGCTTCTTGTAGTCTTCGAGGGCGATTTCGGCAACCTTGTGGCCGGCGATCGTCTCTGCGATGCGATCCAGGTTGACGACTGTGTATTCGGTGCGGAAGATGTTGGTAAAGCCGCGCTTGGGGAGGCGGCGATGCAGCGGCATCTGGCCGCCCTCAAAACCGCGCATGAGGCTGAAGCCTGAGCGCGATCCCTGGCCCTTGTGGCCGCGGGCTGAGGTCTTTCCCATGCCGGATCCCATGCCCCGGCCCACGCGCTTGCGCCCTGTGTTTGCATTCTTGGGCGCGCGCAAATTCGATAGATTCTTTGCCATTTGTTCCTCGCTGTAGCGCCGGCCGGGTTGATCCCTGCCGACTCGCGTTCAAGTGCAGCTTTTAGCTTTTAGCTCGCACTGCGAAGGCCAAGAAATGTGCGCCCGCATGAAAAAGCTAGAAGCTAGAGGCTGAAAGCTAGTTCTCCAGAATCCGGACCAGATGCGGAACGGCTTTCACCATGCCGCGGGTGGATTCGGTGTCAACGCGCTCGACGATCTGATTGAGGCGCGTAAAGCCCAGTCCCTTCACGACTGCCTTGTGCTTGGCCGGCGTGGAGTTCTTGGAGCGGTAGTACTCGATGCGAATCATTTTGGTCGCGGTTTCAGCCGCGGTCTTGGTCTTGGTCTCAGCCATGGCTTACATCTCCTCCACGGTCTTGCCGCGCATTGCGGCCACGTCGGCCCGGTCGCGCAACTGCAGCAGCGCGTCAAAGGTGGCCTTGACGACGTTGTGCGGGTTGGGAGAACCGAGGCTCTTGGTGAGCACGTTCTGCACGCCGGCCGAGGTCATGACCGCACGCACGGCGCCACCGGCAATCACGCCCGTGCCTTCCGGCGCCGGCTTGAGCAGCACCTGTCCTGCGCCGAAACGGCCCAGCACCAAATGCGGAATCGAGGTGTCGGTCAGGTTGACCCGGATCAGGTTTTTCTTGGCCGCTTCAATTCCCTTGCGAATCGCCTGGGGAACTTCCTTGGCCTTGCCCGAACCGTGGCCGACCACACCCGAAGCGGCGTCGCCTACGACGACCAATGCGGCGAACGACATGTTCTTGCCGCCCTTGACCACTTTAGTGACGCGATTGATGGCCACCACCTGATCCTTCAGGTTGTACTGGTTGGCATCGAGTTTTTTCTTCAAGATCGTCATTGCTCTCTCGTCTGTCCTTCCGGGCCGTTGATTGCATGCCCTGGAAAACCTGTTTCCCCAGCTATCGGCTGTTCGCTTCCAGCTAGAATTCCAGCCCTGCTTCGCGCGCTGCGTCGGCCAATGCCTTGACGCGCCCGTGATAAAGGTAGCCGCCGCGATCGAAGACCACCTTCTTGATGCCCTGCTTGACGGCGAGCTCGGCGACTGCCTTGCCGGTCTCTTTGGCCGAGGCGATGTTGCCGCCGGTCTTGAGTTTCAGCGTCAGCGACGAAGCCGAAGCCAGCGTCTCGCCCTTCTGGTCGTCGATCACTTGCGCGTAGATGTGGTTCAGCGAGCGGTAAACATTCAACCGCGGCCGTTCGCCGGTGCCCGACAGCTTGGCGCGGATGCGCGCGTGAATGCGCTGGCGGATTGCGTTTCTCTTGGTTTCGGTAATCATCGGTCTCTCATTCCTATCAGCGGAGCCGCCTTGCGGCGCCGTTCGGGTTTAAAGCAGGTTTTCTTACTTCGCGCCAGTCTTGCCGGCCTTCTTCTTCAGCTTCTCGTCAGAGTAGCGGACGCCCTTGTTCTTGTACGGATCGGGCTTGCGCAGCGACCGCATGTCGGCCGCCACCTGGCCTACCTTCTGGCGATCGATGCCGCTCACGGTCAAGTGCGTCTGCTTGGGGTCAATTGCAACTTCAATGCCCGTGGGCAGCGGAAACTCAATCGGATGCGAATAGCCAAGCGTAAACACCACAGTACCCTTGCCCTTCAACTCGGCACGGTAGCCAATGCCAACGATGTCAAGCTCGCGGGTCCAGCCCTTGGAGACGCCCTGCACGGCGTTGAATACCAGCGCGCGAGTCAGACCGTGCAACGCAGCGTTCTTGTCGCTGTCGCGGCTCACATTCAAAATTCCGTCCTTGGTTTCAAGAGAGATGCCCTCGGCGATCATCGCCGACACCTTACCCTTGGGGCCTTCGACCAGAACCGTGTTGCCCTCGACCTTATACTTGATGCCCGCCGGGAGCGGGATCGGCTTGTTTCCAATACGCGACATTGTTTGAATCCTTTGTTGGCTTGCGAGTCCCGACGAGCATTTCGCTCGTTCGTTCCACTGCAGCCGGTGCGGGCCATTCAGCCCTGTCACTCGTCCAAAACTCCCAGGCGCGGGGCGTTACCAAACTTCGCAGAGGAGCTCGCCGCCAACACCTTCGCGGCGCGCCTGACGGCCCGTCATTACGCCCCTGGGCGTGGTCATGATGGAGATGCCGAGCCCGCCCTGGACGCGCTTGATCTCGTCGCGGCCGATATAGACGCGGCAGCCGGGACGCGAGATACGCGCCAGATCGCGGATGGCCGCTTCAGTGCCTCCGTACTTGAGGTACACGCGGAGCACCAGCTTGCCTTCTTCTTCCTGGGTCTTGTAGTTCGAGATATACCCTTCCTCTTTGAGGATGCGGGCGATCTCGGTCTTCAACTTCGAAGCCGGTACATCCAGCTTCTGATGACGCGCCCGGATTGCATTCCGGATCCGCGCCAGAAAATCTGCTACTGGGTCGGTCAGACTCATTCCATCTCCTTCATTCCCCGTTCGTCCCCCCGCCGCGGCGGACGGAAACCTGCGGGAATGCGTACTACAGTGGTCAGGTGTCAGAGTTCAGGGGCCAGTCAAGAATCAGTTTGATCCCTGACACCCGAAACCTGAACCCTCAAAAACTACCAGCTCGACTTGACGACGCCGGGGATCTCTCCCTTGAGCGCCAGGGACCGGAAACACAAGCGGCAAACGCCGAACTTGCGCAAAAAACCTCGCGGGCGTCCGCAAAGTTGGCACCGGTTGTGCTTGCGGCAGCTGAACTTCGGCTTCCGCGCGTCCTTCACTCTTTTTGCAGTAGTAGCCATAATCCTCTTATCCCGCTCTACGCGCCTACCCGGAAGGGCATGCCGAAGTGCTTGAGCAGCGCACGCGCTTCATTGTCATCCCGGGCCGTGGTCACGATGGTGATGTTCATGCCCTTCATCTTCTCCACCTTGGAGTAGTCAACCTCCGGGAAGATCAACTGGTCGCGCAGACCGAGCGTGTAGTTGCCGCGCCCGTCGAAGCTCTTGGTTGAAACGCCGCGAAAATCACGTACCCTGGGCAGCGCTGTCGAAATCAGGCGATCGAGAAACTCGTAGGCCTTGTCGGAGCGCAAGGTGACCATGGCGCCGATGGACATGCCGGCGCGCAATTTGAAGGCCGCGATTGACTTCTTCGCCTTGGTGGTGACAGGCTTCTGGCCGGTGATCGACGCGAGGTCAGCCACCAGCGGATCGAGCAGCTTGGTGTTCTGCGTGGCTTCGCCGAGACCCATGTTGATGACGATCTTCTTCAGCTCGGGCACCGCCATGGGGTTCTCAAGTCCCAGTTCCTTTTGCAGAGCCTGCTTGATTTCCTTGTGATACTTCTCTTTCAATCTTGCTGCCATTTTCTCTTCGCTCTCTTTCTTCCGGGTGCCGGAGTGGGTCACCAAAGCGATCCGTTTACCGATGCGGAAGTGACTCGCCGTCCAGGAGGGCGCGTTTTTGCGCCTTCCCAACCGGCCGATGCAAACTTACTTCTTCGTGGGCAGCGTGTGCCCGCACTTTTTGCAAACGCGCACGCGCATGTCGCCCTCGAGCTTATGGCCGACGCGGGCCGGTCCACAGTTAGGGCAGACCAGCATGACGTTCGACACATTGATGGGCGACTCCTGCTCGGCAATGCCGCCCTTGGTGCGCTGGCCGGTCTTGCTCGAAATCGTCTTCTTGACTATCCGCACGTGCTCGACCAGGACCGTGCCCTTGTCGGGAAACACGCGCAGCACACGGCCCGTCTTGCCGCGGTCGGTGCCGGTGAGCACCTTGACCGTATCGTTGCGATGAATATTCAAACTCGGCATGTCTTCTCCAAATGCAGGGGTCTGTGGTCAGGGTTCAGGGTTCAGTAAAAACCGAAACCTTGAACTCATTGCACGCTCATCCCTGTTCCCTGAAACCTGACCCTGTTCTTAAACGACTTCCGGGGCCAGCGAAACGATCTTCAAAAACTTCTTTTCGCGCAACTCGCGGGCTACGGGCCCGAAGACGCGCGTGCCTACCGGCTCATGCGAATCGTCGATGACAACAGCCGCGTTTTCGTCGAAGCGAATGTAGGTTCCGTCGCGCCGGCGATGCTCCTTGCGGGTGCGAACGATCACCGCCTTGACGACCTTGCCCTTCTTCACGGTACCGTCGGGCGAGGCTTCCTTGACCGCCGCGGTGACGATGTCGCCGAGACCGGCCTTCTTGCCCAACCCTCCGCCCAGCGGAAGGATTACCTGCAGCTTGCGCGCGCCGGAGTTGTCGGCCACCGCGAGCATGGTTCTCATTTGCACAGCCATGGGTTCTTCTCCTTCTCGCTCGTGCTACTTGGTGGCTGCCTGCGCAGCATCTTCGATCTGGCCGAGCGACGAGCGCCGGACAATCTCTTCCAGGGACCACCGCTTGAGCTTGCTCAGCGGGCGGGTTTCGCGAATCCTGACCACATCGCCCATCCGCGCGGAACTCTGCTCGTCGTGCGCGTAGAACTTCTTGGTGGAGCGCATGATCTTCTTGTACTTGGCGTGGGGCTTGCGCATTTCGACCTCGACCACGATGGTCTTCTGCATCTTGGTCGAAACCACATTGCCAACCTTCTCATTGCGTCGCGCGCCCGTTGCCGGCGCCTGCACTGCTTCCTTCGTCGCCGTCATTTAGCGCGCTCCCTTCGTGGTTTGTGTAGCCTGGGCAACCGCGCCGCCGCCGAGCTCGCGCTCGCGGGCCACTGTCTTGATCTGCGCGATCTCCTTGCGCAGTTGGCGGAGCTTTTTCACTCCGTCGTTCTGCCCCAACGAGACCTGAAAGCGAAGCCGGAACAATTGTTCGGCCGTCGTCTTCTCATGGTGCTTCAGCTCTTCTTCGCTCAAATTGCGAATCTTTGCGAGTTCCATCTGTTTCTCTCTCCGGCGCTCAGGCAAATCCAGTTGCGGATAGTTGAGCGCGTCAAACTTTTACGACCGGCTTACTTTACTTCGGCAACAACCTTCTCGGCGCCGGGCCGCATGACAAACTTTGTTTTGAGTGGCAGCTTGTTGGAGGCCAGCCGCATTGCTTCTTCTGCGATGGCCGGGGATACCCCCTCCATCTCGAAGAGGACCTTGCCCGGCCGCACGACTGCGACCCAGTGGTCGAGCGCACCCTTGCCCGAACCCATTCGGACTTCGGCCGGCTTCTTGGTGATCGGCTTATCCGGGAAGAGGCGCAGCCAGATTTTGCCGCCGCGCTTGATGAACCGCGTCATCGCAATACGAGCGGCCTCGATCTGCCGGTCGGTAATGTAACCGCACTCCAGCACCTTCAGCCCGTAATCCCCGAACGACAGCGAAGAGCCGCGCCACGCCTTACCCCGGCGCTTGCCCTTTTGCTGCTTGCGATACTTCACCTTCTTTGGCATCAACATAACGAAAACCTCGAAAACCAGCTTCTAGCTGCTAGCTTCTAGCTGCTAGCTTCATTCCTTTTCCTACAACAGCTCGACTTCGCAGCGCCCAAGCCAGAAGCTAGAGGCTGGAAGCAAATAGCTGCCTCTAGAACACGCTCGTGCCGACCGGCGGCGCCTGACGGCGCTTCTGCTCGTAGATGTCGCCGCGATAGATCCAGGTCTTGACGCCGATTACGCCGTAGGTGGTATGCGCCTCGGTGAAACCGTAGTCAATGTCGGCCCTGAGGGTATGCAGCGGCAAACGGCCCTGCAGATACCACTCCGACCGGGCGATTTCATTACCATTCAAGCGGCCCGAAACCCTGACCTTGATGCCCTTGCAGCCGAAGCGGAGGGCAGAATCCACGCTCTTGCGCATGGCGCGGCGGAAGCTGACACGCTTCTCCAACTGGAGGGCAATGTTTTCCGACACCAGTTGGGCGTCCAGCTCCGGCTTGTTCACCTCGATGATGTCGATGAACACGTCGCGGCTCGTGCGCTTGCCAAGCTCGGTCTTGAGCTTTTCGATCTCGGCGCCCTTGCGGCCGATCACGATGCCCGGACGAGCGGTGCGGATCAGGAAGCGGAGCTTGTTACCCGGCCGCTCAATCTCAACCGAGCTAACACCGGCGGCCTTGAGCTTGTCGCGCAACTCGGCCTTGAGCTTCACGTCCTCGACCAGGAGCTTGTCAAACTCGCGCTCGGAGAACCAGCGCGAACGCCACGGCTTGTTCACTCCGAGCCGGAATCCGTAAGGATGGACTTTCTGTCCCATATGCTTTTCCTCAAACCCTCTAGGCCTTCTTGCTGGCCTTCTTCGGTGCCTTTGTTGCCGCAGCCGCACTTTTTTCCGCCTGCGGCTCCTTGATCTTCTTTGCTGATGACTTGGCTGCCTTGGGCGCCGCGGCTTTCTTCTTCGCGGTCTTCGGCGCGTCGGTCTTGTCGGCCGCGGCGGACTCATCCACCTTGGTTACCAGGCCGGCAGTTCCCGGGCGCTCTGCCACCGACAGCACGATGTGCGTCAGCCTGCGCTGGTAGCGGAAGGCGCGTCCCATGGGGGCAGGGCGGATGCGCTTCATACGCGGTCCGTCGTTGGCCACAGCGGTCTTGACGTAAAGATTATCGACGTCCAGATCGGTACCCTGTTCGCCGGACACATACTTCGCGTTGTCCACCGCCGAGGTGAGCAGCTTGAAAATCACCGGGGCGATGCGCTTCTTGGTGAAGGCCGCCGTCTCCAGCGCCTCCTGGACTCCCCGGCCCTTGATCAGCTCAAGCACCAGGCGCGCCTTCTGCGGCGATACGCGCTGAAACCTGGCTTGGGCCCGATATTCCTTTGTCTCGACTGCCATGACTATTGCCTTCCTCAATCTTTTCGCGTCCGGGCGACCTTGCCTGGCGCTGCCAAACTTTTCCGTTTTACCGCGGTTTTGCGCCGGCTTCGGCCTTGGAACCGCCGGTATGCCCCTTGAATGTCCGCGTGGGCGCGAACTCGCCCAGCTTGTGGCCGACCATGTTCTCGGTCACGTATACCGGAACGAACTTCCTGCCATTATGCACAGCAATGGTGTGACCCACGAACTCGGGAAAGATCGTTGAACGGCGCGACCAGGTCTTGACCACCTTCTTGTCGTTGGCCTGGTTGAGCACCTCGATCTTTACGGTCAGGTGCGTATCCACGAACGGGCCCTTCTTTGTCGAACGTGCCATAGATCCTTAGCTCCTCTACTTCGCCCGGCGGCTGACGATAAACGTGTCGGTCCGCTTGTTGTTGCGTGTCTTGTAGCCGCGCGTCGGTTGGCCCCATGGGGTGACCGGATGACGGCCGCCGGAGGTCTTGCCTTCGCCGCCGCCGTGGGGGTGATCAACCGGGTTCATGCTGACGCCGCGGTTGGTAGGACGGATGCCCTTCCAGCGGTTGCGCCCAGCCTTACCGATAGCGACATTCTCGTGATCGGTATTGCCCACCTGGCCGATGGTCGCCATACACGCGGCGAGGACCTTACGGGTCTCGCCGGAAGGCAGCTTGAGGAGGGCATAATCGCCTTCTTTGGCCACCAACTGCGCCTGAGTTCCGGCTGAACGCGCCATCTGCGCGCCCTTGCCCGGCTTCAGTTCGATCGCGTGCACCGTGGTGCCGGCGGGAATATTCTTGAGCGGCAGCGCGTTGCCTACCAGAATGTCGGCTTCCGGGCCCGAGCTCACGGTGGCGCCCACCTTCAGCCCAACTGGCTGCAGGATGTAGCGCTTTTCACCGTCGGCGTAGTGCACCAGCGCAATGCGCGCCGAGCGGCCTGGATCGTACTCGATCGTAGCCACTTTTCCCGGCACACCATACTTCTCGCGCTTGAAATCGATCAGGCGCAATTTTTGTTTGTGACCTCCGCCATGATGGCGGACGGTCAAGTCGCCCGTGTTGCGGCGTCCACCGGTACGCTTGCGGACCGCCAGCAGCGGCTTGTGCGGCTTATCCGTCGTCAGGTCGTCGTTGACCAGCGAGGTTTGAAACCGCAGCGTCGGCGTGATCGGTCTGTATGTCTTGATTGGCATCGTCTTTGTCCTAGAGCATCGGCGCCCAAACTCAAGCCCCGTTCTCCCCGTTTCTCCGCAGCCCGTTCAATCGTTCCAGGGCTCCGATAGTCCTACTTGGCTGTCAACTGCTCACTGCCAGCTGCCTTACAGGTTGCTCACGTACTCGGGCAATTTTTCGCCAGCCTTGAGCTTGACGTAGGCCTTCTTCCAGTCCGGCCGGAAACCCGCGAACTTGCCGCGGCGGCGTTCCTTGCCCACAACATTAGCCGTGCGAACCGTTGCCACCTTTACCTTGAACAGCGCTTCGACTGCCTGCTTCACTTCTGTCTTGGAGGCGTTGGGCGCTACTTCAAACACCAGCGTTCCCTCGGTCTCTTTCACGGCCAGCCCCTTTTCGGTAATCAGGGGGCGGCGGATTACGGTATAAAGAGTCGGCATTATGCGGCCTCCGTCTGCGCGGCGAGCTTGCGCGCCGCGGCACTGCGTTTGGATACGGACTTCTCAAGCGCCTCGCTCAACTGCTCGATGGCGGCCTTGGAGAAAATGGCCCGCTCGTAGCGCAACAGATCGTATGGGTGCACTTCGTTGTTCAGCACCAGTTCGACGCCTTCAAGGTTGCGCGCGCCGAGGATCAGGGCCTGAGAGAGCGTCTTGCCATTCTCGACCAACAGGACCGTACGCGTGACGTTCAGCTTGCTGAGCGCCTGGCGGTAGAGCTTGGTCTTGGCTTCCTTCAGCTCGAACGAGTCGACAACTGTCAAGGTGCCGTCGGCGAGCTTGGAGGCAAGCGCCGCGCGCAGCGCACCGAGCAGCTTTTTGCGCGGAAACGCGTAATCATAGCTGCGCGGCTGAGGCCCGTGCACGGTGTAGCCGTGACGCCAGAGAGGCGAGCGCACGGAACCGATACGAGCCCGGCCGGTGCCCTTCTGCTTCCACAGCTTCTTGCCAGAACCGGCAACTTCGGTGCGGCTCTTGGTCTTGTGCGTACCCTGGCGCAGAGAGGCGCGGTAGTGCTTGACCGCCTCCCAGAGCAGAGCCTCGTTGACCTGGTCGGGCGCAAACACCGCATCGGCCAGCTCCATCGAGCCTACTTTTTCGCCGTTCAGATTGACTACATCCACTTTTGCCATCGTCTTCTTCTTCCGCCGGAGTCTTTCCCGGCTTCAATTTCTTTGCGCCCGTCAAACTCAGGCGCCAATCTCGTGCGCCCGAAGGCGCTATTGCCTGGACGGCCAGTCCTACTTGCGCTTGCCGCCTGCCTTCTTGGAAGCCTTCAACGGATCGACTGTGCCGGATCCGGCGAAGCCACGGCGCTCGCGCGGCGGGGTCTTGGCCTTGGAAATCAGCACGTATCCTTCACGCGATCCTGGCACCGCGCCCTCGACCATGATGAGATTCTCTTCAAGATCGATACCGCGAATGCGCAGATTGCGCACTGTTACCTGCTCGGCGCCCATGTGTCCGGGCATACGCTGGCCGGGAAACACGCGCGACGGAAAGCTGGAGGCGCCGATCGAGCCCTGCACCTGAAACATGTGTCCGTGCGACTTGGGTCCGCCGGCAAATCCGTGCCTGCGCACGACACCGGCAAAACCGCGGCCCTTCGAGGTGCCGATCACGTCCACGAACCGCGACTCAGAGAAGATGTCGACCAGAACCCGGTCGCCGGCCTTGACCGCAACCACGCCTTCGGCGTCGAGCTCGAGCGCAACTTCCTTGATGACCTTCACCGGTGGCGCCTCGGTCTTGGCAAAGTGTCCGGCCTGCGGCTTGGTCACGTTCTTTGCCTTGACAAATTCAACCAGTCCGATCTGCGCGGCCTCGTAGCCGTCTTTGGCCATCGTCTTCAACTGCGTAATCACGCAAGGGCCAGCCTGCAGCACCGTAATCGGATGCACATCGCCCTTTTCATCGAAGACCTGCGTCATGCCGATCTTTTTTCCAAGAATTCCCGTAACTGCCATGTCTTCCTCGCCTCATCATGCGATGCAGGTTCCACCGCACTGCCGGGGTCCTTCCGGACCATTAATCGCTTCGCATTTTCGCCCGGGCCTTTGCACTCGAAGAGCGCGCACGCCTGGACGGCCAGCTTACTTCTCGAATGCCTTGATCTCGACGTCGACGCCAGCCGGCAGATCGAGCTTCATCAGCGCGTCCACGGTCTGCTGCGTCGGTTCCAGAATGTCGATGAGCCGCTTGTGGGTGCGAATTTCGAACGCCTCACGCGACTTCTTGTCGACGTGCGGCGAACGCAGCACGCAATACTTGTTCTTGATCGTCGGCAAGGGAATGGGGCCGGCGACCGTTGCCCCGGTGCGCTTGGCCGTTTCCACTATCTCGCCTGTAGAGGTATCGAGCACACGATAGTCATATGCCTTCAACCGGATTCGAATCCTCTGTCCTACCATGACCGTCCTCAATCAGGTTTCAGGTTTCAGGGGCCAGGGGTCAGTCGGCGTCTACCTTAACTGATCCCTGGTCCCTGTTCCCCGATCTCTGTCCTCTTACTTAACAATCTCCGCAACCGTGCCCGCGCCTACTGTGCGGCCGCCTTCGCGGATCGCAAAACGCAGACCCTTTTCCAAGGCCACCGGCGTAATCAGCTCTACCTGCAGCGATACGTTATCGC
>Ga0307377_10002716_pt1 | contig 20643 bp, 21 predicted proteins | sample TR3MG_FD_202535 | JGI IMG/M metagenome (GOLD analysis project Ga0307377, IMG submission 202535) | Soil microbial communities from Risofladan, Vaasa, Finland - TR-3 | ecosystem: Environmental > Terrestrial > Soil > Coastal area > Acid sulfate soil | place: Finland: Risofladan, Vaasa | collected... | reverse complement strand
GCTCTTTGCTTTCGAGGAAAGCTAGGTAAGCGCGAACCGAAGAGAGTTTGCGCTCAATAGTCGCCGGGGAGAGCCCCTGGCGTTGCAGGTACTGTTGATATTGGTTTAGTATTTGGGCAGAATCTGACATTTGAACTTTGAACTAAATATTTTTTTGTCTCTCTTGCCACTCTAAAAACTGCTTAACGTCATTCAAGTAATTTTTAATCGTGGCTTTGCTGGCCTTGTTTTTCCAGAGGTGAAGTCGGAATTCTCTGGTTAAATGATCCCTTTCGAGGCAACCTTCGCTGCTCAAAGAAATATTCCTTAATGTATCAAAGTGGTTTAGTTGAACCCAATTTTTAGTTTGGCAAAAAGAACCAAATTTTCTTAGGGACGAAAAACGACGATTAATGGTGGTGACGGGAGTTTGGTTATCTAAAAGGGAAGATCGATAGGCTTCAAGAGCCCTTGGGGAAATAAAGGAAAAAAGTTGAGGTAATGATTGAGTTTCAGTTGTCTGATTAAGATTTTCCTGAAAAAATTTATCCAACCAGGAGAAAAAAAAGCGAATATCAGAGAGATAACTACGAACAGAACCTTTAGAAATTTTTTCCGCACAAAGAAAAATTTTGAAGAGCCTTAGGCAAGAATCTTTATCAGTAGCTTCAAGATTATATGAATTATACATATACCTACTATAATAGAAAATTTTTTAGAGAGTCAATAAGCAGTTTGAGTGTAACTAGCAGCAAAAAATTTTTTGGGGTCAATCTCGAGCATTTAATTTAAATTTAGGCCTGATTGAGTATTAATCGTCGGATAAGGAATGAAGAAATTTGAGCGAAAAAAAGAAAATCGGCTTTCTGTGGTTAAACGGATACTCTTAAGATACTTTGTGATATAGTCTAAAAATGTTTATTTTTCTGAAAGGTTTATTGAAGGAGAGATGAAATGTAAAATTTATGTTCATGCTTTTCACCATTAAATTTTTCATAGATAGCCCATGTCATAAAATAGCTTTTTGTATTCAAAAGATATCTAAACTTATCAGTAAATAGAGATCATAATTTCCTTGCGGAAATTATTTAGGTACTCAATTTTATCGAATATCCGCAAACTTTCGCCCATTTTATTGATTTGGATAGTTGCTTTTTAAACTCTGCCAAATTTTAGACTAACTTTTAGAAAAAGCTCTAGGGTAGAATATTCATATTTTGTCTTATTATCGCTGAATTTTTAAACGACAAAAATTTATTTTTCCCAAATGATTTAACTTTTGTTGGTTTCCTGCTTGATTTTTAAAATTGACGATTTTTTTTGAAGGAGCGGAAGTTGTTGTTTAGCAATTTTGTGTATTTTTTGCCAAACGATTTTTTGTTAAAAAATGCCAGGATATTTCTAAGTTATTTTGATTTTATCAACAATAAAAATAGTTTTTTTATTTTATGTCTGCCTAACCTGACTTTTTTGCTTCGAGCTTGCGTTCAAGGAGTAGTGAAAAATATTTAAGGTTCTGGCTGCCTGATGATTGTCAATATTTTTAGAAAATATTATCAAAGAGTCAAGATGGCTCTTGACAGTTGTCATTTTTTTTCCTATTGTAAAAATGTAAACGAAAATACGTAAATTTCCTTGAATAGATGAAAAAAGGTTTACTGGTCTATGTTCTTCTGGTAGTCTTCTTGCTTGGCGTTGCTTATGTTGTCTTAACTCTCTCTACTGGAAGAACGACTTTTTTTGGTAAAGCAAGCGGGACAGGCGTTTTCAATCCCCTTAATTCCTACCTTTTTGCTTCTCCTCTGTCAGCTCGGGTAGGGGGGGAGAGAATTCGCGTGACCGTGTTTGCTCTTGATGGTCAAGGAAAAGGAATTCCAAATAAAATAGCCGGTCTAAGTTGCGTTAACACAGTCAGTTGCCAGGCGGGAGGGGTAGTAGTGATGGGAGTCCAAGGCGAAACAGACACCTTGGGCCAAGCGATTTTTGATGTTTCTGCCAGCACCGTCGATAAATACGAACTGCAAGCGCAAATTGAGGGCCAAGTTATTCCTCAGACGGTCACCGTTTCTTTCCAGTAAACTTACTTCTTTTAACAAGTTTTAGTGACCCTCCTTCCTTCTGGTTAAGAAAGCAGAAATTAATAAAAGGATTAGAGCAGAAAGAATTAGGACTTCTCCAATAATGATTGCCAAGGGACTGGACTTTAAATAGATAAGGAAGGCAATAAACAAAGACCAAAGATAACGAAGAATAAAAAGAAGCCACCCCCACCAGCCAATGGTTTCAAAAGCTAAAGTATTGCTTTTGGGAGAAAAGCCCTTTCTTGAGTCAGGAAGAGAAAAAATAGCCGTGGCATAAACTCGGTTGGCGGAGGGGAAATTGGCCGGCAGAGAGAATTCAAAATAACCGTTAGCATCGCTTTGAACTCGATAGCGGGGAAGACCGACGGCTAAGGCAGGTTTGAGCGGGGAAAAAAGTTTAAGCAAGTTTTGCCACCACAAACTGATAGAAAAGCGATTTTCGGTAAAAAGGTAAACATTTACCTCTGAATCAGGAAAAGCCATCCCCGAGGCTTTGGCGGTCTTACCGCTAAAGATTTGACTTCCTTCTACGGAAAGAGTGGGGGAAAGAAGCACATCTTTTATCTGTATGTTCTGATTATTCAGTGGTGGTGCTAGGCAAACCGGAAAAGATGAGAATTGCTGAACGTCTTGGCTAAGTAAACAAAGTTCTCCGAGAGAATCGGGGATCGGGACAAATTGAAAAGAAAAAAAGCCATTTTGGTCGCAGGTAGTCTTTCGGATGAGATTTTGGGAGGTCAAAGTAACCTCAGCAAAAGGCGAACCCCAACCAGTTAAACTTTCCAGATAATAATTGCCCACTTGAGCCCAAACATCGACTGATTCCGGTAAGACTTTCGGCCGGTTAGGAGGGGAAGAAAAGGACAGCGAGAGGATAAAGAGAAAAACGGTTAAAAGTAAAAGAGAAACGATTACAATTTTCCGAGGCATAAAACCGATTTTAACAAAAATCAGTTGCCGGTAACAGAGAAAGAAGTTTACTCCCCCTCAGTCTTAACTGAAAACTTTTCTTTCAAAGGAGTTTTTTTAAGATAAATAAAAGCAGCTACTGCAATTGCCAAAGCCAGAAGGATAATTGCCATTAGCCGGTAAGGAATAACCCAAAAAGCAGTCTTTGCCACTAGAGGCAAGTTTGTCTCGCCATAATAACCCGAGAGGGAAGCGGTATATCGGCCAAAAAGCCATTTTTGTTCCCAACGATTTTTATAAATCCGGGAAACGCCGGGAAAAATATTAAGATTATCTAAGGCAAAGGAAAAAACTTTTCTACCCAGTAGGTTTTTGATTTCCACAGTTGCGCGGGGAGAAAGATGAATATCGCCGAGGTTTCTGACTTCGGTTAAAAATTCGATTGGTCCGAATTCGGAGAAGCGAGGGGCAGAAAAAGTGGTTACGCGAGCGTCTTCACTGATCGCTCCTTCGACAGTTAAATAAACAAGGGTGCCAATGACCGTGTTTACGGCCGCCGCCGGACCGTTGGTAGCATTACTTCCAAGAGGCTTGATGGCAACCGCAAAATAACGGCCACCCGGTCGGGCATTAGCTGGTGCTTGAATATAAAGAGTTATGATTTGAGATTTGTCTGGCTCAAGGCTAAAGGCGTCGGGAAGAGCCGTTGACCAAGAGGAAGCGGCAAAACTGTTTTTAGGCAGAGTGCCTGGAGGAAGTAACTCTGGCGTTCCTTCTTTATTGGTGACGACAAAATCTTCAATATTGGTAACAAAATCCATTTTTTCTGCCGATTGGTTAGTGATTTTTATGGCTCTTTCTGTTTTTTCGCCTGGTTTAAGAGAGAATTTAAGCGAAGGAGGGGAGACGATAAAGCCACGCGAAGCGCCTTGCGCTCTCGTGCTAGTAGCCAGTAGTAAGTAGCCAGCAGTCAGCAATAAAAAGATACCGAAGAGCCCTAAATACTGGCTATTTGATACTTGATACTTATTTCGGGCAATTGTCATTTTTTAATTTTTAATCTGTTAATTGTTAATGTCACTAAAATGTCGCTGTGGCGACATAGGTAATCGTTGTTCGGTATTGGCCGGCAGGGATTAAAGTGTTAATTGTGCTGGCGTATTCCATGGAGATAAGACCGTCTCCTCCGCCGTCAGCGCTGCCGCTACCAATTGGCCCGGAAGTATCTTGGGCAAGAGTGTAATAGTAAGTAGCTGAGGGATTGGCGAACTTGCATCCTCCGTCAGCAGCACAGGGGTCGCTTCCCCAAACATCTCCTGGGCTGGCGGTATAGTAAGCATCTTGACCGCAAGGCCGGATACCAAACTTAGGAGTTCCGTGAGGAATTGTCAGCGGTGATGGGGTATTGTTGTTTGTTGGTGTTCCTTGAGCATCTGGCAACCAATAGCTAATCGCGGAATCTCTTAAGTGACCACTAGATGTAGCCGTGAGAGCAAAGCCATTGTTAGCGTTGGTAGAAATAGTCAGGAGTTGGGCACTGACGTTTACTTGCGACGCCCCCAAAACGCCTAGATTAACCTCTGATGTGCCAGAACTGATGCCGGTGTTAATCGTTTCGGTATTGAAACAACCAGTATTACCAATGCTAATCTGCTGATTGTTAGCGATACCGCTAATATTAAAGTTAATAAAAGGCTCAACGGTGGCATAAACCTCCACGGCCTCAATCGTGGCTACCTTCACTTTGGCCGAGTCTTTTTCGAAGCCATCGCTGTCTGTGGTTTTAATCCTGATTGCCCAGGCATCTTGAGTGCCGACCGTAGCCGTTTTAGCCGGATTAACAAGGATGGGATTAGTAGTGGTAAGACCAATATTAATGGTGACTTGTGTCGATCCAGTAATCCCGGTTCCTAAATTGCATTGGACTAGTCCGGAGGACGCCGTCACTGCCCAGCTGCAGGTTGGTCCGCTGGGGCTAAAAGAAACGCCGATCCCAGCAGAGGCAAGACCATTAAAAGAAAAACCGTCAAAAGAGGGGTAGCTTTGGTTGGTGGCATTACCAGGTGGAAAAATAATTTGAATGGTGCCGTTGGCAGGACTAACGGTTTGGAAACTAATTTTATGTTGAGCAGTAGTCGCCATCATTCCTGTGGCGCCAATATTGTGGCTTTGGGTAGTGGGAGAGCTTAGGTAAAGGGCGGCTGTAGTGCCAACAATAGCTGACATTGAGGCAACAGTGACATTTTCATTGCTCCCTGGCCCGCCAACCAGAAAGACATTGTCATCGGTAATGAAGCGAGAATTGTTAGTGCTCATATTACCCAGTGTCAGTTTAGTTGAGCCTGCACTAGCGCCAACGCCTAAAGTGGCAATGGCGGAAGGTCGGGAAGTGCTGATAATATCTTTGACACTAGTTAGAGTAGCGGCGTAGGCGGGAGAGGGCTTTATGGTGAAAGCTAGTAAGAGTCCGAAGGTTAAATAAAGGAACCAGTCCTTTTTTGCCATCGGCAGGACCTCGGAAATGTTAGATTTTATGTTCACAAATACTACCCATAGTTTTTTAATATGTACACGTACATTACACAATAATTCTTTTCTGCTTGTCAAGAGACCAGTTTCAGGCTCCCTTTTCGGAAACCGTATTAAATATCACAGATTTAATTAGATAATAGCTACTCAGGTTTTGTCAAGAGGAGCTTTAGCCTTAAAATCCTTTAGGGCCGGTTAAGACGGCGTTTTAGTCGCCGTCCAAGAAGAACCAGAATTATAAAGAGGAAGATGCCACCGACTAGCTTGTAGGGGAGATACCAAAAAGTAATTGGGGAAGAAAATTCTGGCCCGTCTTCATTTAGAGAAAAGGCCAAGTCCGCTTTAAAGGGCCCAATCGGCCAAGTGGGACGGTAGGAATCGAGGATTAGACGACGAGAGGAATTAGCTAAGATATTTTGCTCTCGTAAGGCAATTTCGCCTTTTTGGTTAAAAGGGCCAGTGATTTCTATTTTCCCGAAAGGTTTCCAAAAAGCTTTCCCCCAATTTTCCAGGATGACCATAAAGTTAGTCGCCGAAAAAGAATCAACGATGAAGGGAGCGGAAAAGAGGACGATTCTTCCTAAAAGGGGAGGTTTGCCTAACTGGGAAGCGGTAAGGAGAATATTCGTGCCGATTTGAGCGACGGCCGTACTCTTGCCTTCTTCTCCTTTTAGCGGAGAAAGCGGTTCCTCACCAGTAGAGAAAAGCAAGGTATAGTAGTAATCCTTCTCGGGATTGTTCGGCGGCAGGCTAATTTTTAGAACCATCTCTCGGGTTTCTCCGACGGCTAAGGGAAAAGCTTGACCAAACTTTTCTCTTGAAGCAAAAGAAAAAAGAGGGGCAGTCAAGGTAGCAGGAGGAGAGGGAAAATTAATCTTTATTTCTCCAGTTTCTCCCAGCGGCTCGAAAGGAAAAATTTGCGGCGTAATTTGCAGCTCATGGTCCGAACTGTTGGTCAATTTATAAACTTGAGTAATGGTTTTGCCTGGTTGCATCATCACTTCCAGTAGGGGGGGCCAGAGGGAGAGGGAGAGAGTTTGCGCTTGGGCAACATTAGCGAAAGCAAAAACCCCCCCTAACCAAATTTCAATAATCAAAAAATGACCAATGACCAACGACCAATGACCAAAACCTTGAGGAGATTTTGTTTGAGAATTGGGTAATTGAAAATTCATTGGGATTTGGAAATTGGTCATTGAAAATTAGTATGTTGGCGTCGCAATGTATGTAATCACATTGTGGTAGCGGCCGGCCGCCTGACTGGCAGAAGTATTAATTTTATAAGTGACAGTCGCTATGCGGTTTTTACCCACTTGATCCGAAAGCATTACTACTTGGGGCGTTTCTCCTTTAGAAATATCGGTAAATTGCTTAAATTGATTGCCGGCGGGAGCGGCGGTTGGGAAAGGGGAAGGCACATCATTACCATACAAAGTATAACCGAAGCCGTAAGTTGTATTTTGCTCCCAGGTGCCGAAATTGCTTTCGTTAATATCGCCGTTATCGCCGGTAGTATCAGCAATAATGGCCCCGGTAGTGGGGACCATTAATTGGTGATTTTCCTCCGCCGTTACTTGATAACCGCCGGCCCCGCCAGCAGAAACGGTTAGGTTGGTAGTGGCGGTTTTGGGTACCCCTGCTGAGAGTGGGCCAAAATCGATTATTTGATTAGAAATAGAAAAGCTAAAAGGAATAATCGTTTTTAGGTACCAAAAGCCGGCCAGAACTTTGAAGCCGTTACGGCTGTATTCGCCGGGGGCCATTTGTCCACCGGTGAAACCCAGCTTGTAATCATTTGAAGAAGTCATTCCGGCAGAAAAATTCAAGTTCGGCATTTGGAGTTCGTAGTCGGAAGAACGCATATTTGCTGCTGCTTCCACAGCAAAAAATCCTAAGAACCAAGCACCAATAACCAAACAAATTCCAAATGTTGTTTGGGATTTGGGATTTGGAATTTGGAATTTCATGGGTTAGTCAGTTTCCTTATCGATTTTATCCATTAATTTTTCGCTGGAGGAAAAGAGTTCTTTGGCTGTTTGATGAACTGATTGGAGTTTTTCTTTTTGAGAAAAATTGAGCCGCAAGTCGCTTAGAAGTTCACTTGATTGATGAATGATTTTCAAGAGCCCTTCTTTAAGATTAAGGGAAAGCCAGAGTAGAGAATCGGTTTCTGCTCCGGCGATTACTTTTTCTTGTTGTCGTCCCTCCCTAATTAAAATTTTGATTTTCTTTTGGGCTTCGGTTAGACCAAGGTATTGCCGGCCGAAATAAAGGGCCAGGGGAGTTAGGAAAAGCAGCGAGAGCAGTTGAAAAATATCCCGCAGAGTTTTAAAGTCGCGGGCGAAAAAGAGGGCTAAAGCCAGGCTTAAAACTAGAGTAAAGACGGTATCAAAAAGCAAGGCAACTACAAATAGAAGAAAATAGAGGAGAAAGAAGAAAGGGCTTCCCAGACCACCCGTAGTTGTTAGTAGCAAAAGGAGAATGGCAGTGAACAATAAAGCATCCCAAATTAAAAAGCGAGGGGCTTTTTTCTCTGCCAAAAGATGTCCTAAAGAATATAAAGCGACTAAAATTGCCACTAAATGTAGGTTGTAGCGGGCAAGCCAGGGGTTACCACTCCATAGCCAAACTCCTAAAATGGAGGTGACTAGAAGAAAGAGATTAGGAAAAGGATAACGATTCTCAGTCCCGGCAGGCATTATTAGTATTTTGAGCAATCTCGGAAAGAAAATCAAGAATTGCTTGTCGCCTAAAAGCAAAAGATGGTATAGACTGAAATTAGAATGGATGATTTCTTACGAAATAATCTTCTTTGGTTAGCCGGTTTACTTCTAGGGTTGATTTTACTGGGAGGCGGTATTTTGAGCCTAAGGTTATTTCCCGCCGCTGAAAGCCCAAAGGTGGAAATTTTGGGGGAACAAGAAATTCTAACTTCTTCCACCACCATAAAAGTGGAAATTGCCGGAGCGGTGGTTAAACCGGGCGTTTATGAACTAACTGATGGCAGCCGGGTTAACGATCTGCTTCTGGCAGCTGGCGGCTTAGCGGCCGAGGTGGACCACGATTGGCTGGCCAAGAATGTTAATTTGGCTCAGAAATTGATTGACGGTACGAAAATCTACCTACCAGCTAAAAACCAGTCGGCAGGGGGAGGAGAAAAGCCAGAAAGGGGTATCTCTGTCGCTAATAAATCAGAGGACAAAATCAACTTGAATACGGCTTCGCTAAAGGAGTTAGATTCTTTATGGGGAGTTGGCGAAGTGACGGCTCAGAAGATTATTGAAGGACGGCCATATTCGCGGCCGGAAGAACTTTTGGAAAGGAAAATTGTTAAAAATAATGTTTGGGAAGAGATTAAAGATAAAGTCAGCGTTTACTAAAGCAATCTTAGGCATTCTCCTTATTTTGCTTTTTTTCCTCCGTTGGCAATTTCTTTCCCCGTCCAAATTATCTGATGGTCAGTGGGTAAGAGTAACGGCCAGCATAACTCAGGAACCGACGATTTTTGGTCGCCAGCAAAGCTTTCAATTAGGAGAAATTGTGGTCTGGACGGGCAGATATCCAGAATATCATTATGGTGAAACGGTGGTGGTTGAAGGCAGATTAAAAATGGTACCGGGAAAAGGGTTAAAACGTTATTTTCTTTCCTATCCGCAAATTACCGTTATCGCCACTGGTGAGACCGGTGGTATCAAAGGAATTGCTTTTCTGCTGAAAGAAAAGTTAAAAGCCGTTTTTAACCGATCCTTGCGTCAGCCGTTAGACGGAATTTTAGTCGGCATTATTTTGGGTGACAAAAGTTTAATTTCCTTAGACTTTTGGGAAAAACTGAAGTTAACGGGAACTTTGCACTTAATGGTTGCTTCAGGAATGAATATCTCTTTCTTGAGCGCTATAACTTTACCTCTTTTGGCTTTGTTTGTCAGACGAAGGGTTGCTCTGCTAATCCTTATCATTTTGATATGGTTTTATAGCCTTTTGAGTGGGTTTCAGCCACCGATAATTAGGGCTAGTTTAATGGCCAGCCTCGTTTATTTTGGGCAGCTTTTAGGTCGGGAGACGGAAGGCAAGCGTCTCCTCCTTTTTGCCGGTTTACTGATGGTCTTTGTTCGTCCGTTTTATCTTTTTGACTTAGGTTTTCAGCTTTCCTTTTTAGCGAGCGCTGGTCTCGTTTTTCTTCAGCCTCGTTTGCAAGAACAAGATTTTTTTCTTTTCCATCAGGAAGCTTTTGCCTCTACGATTGCCGCCCAATTGATGACTTTGCCCCTCTTGGTCGGTTATTTCGGTCAACTAAATCTAATCTCGCCCCTTATAAATTTAGCCGTTTTATGGCTAATCCCTGGACTTTTGGCCGGTGGAATACTGGCCGGTCTTTTGGGTCTTTTTTCCCTCTGGTTGGGAAGACTGATTTTATTCTTATTCCTGCCCGCCTTGTTTTATCTTGAGCAGGTAATTAATTTAAGCGCTAAACTAACTTTCTTTCAGCTTCAACTCCCTAAAATCGGTTGGGGAACGACGATGATATATTATCTTTTGCTGGCATATTATTTTCGGCCAAAAACTAGGCAGTCCACCATTAATGTTTGATCTTTTGAAATCAAAGTTGACCCCCAAATTGCTTTTGGGAGCTTTATTATCCCTCGCCCTCTTGGTTTGGGCGACCGTTTTTTCTTTTCCCCATCAGCGTTGGCAACTTGTTTTTTGTAATGTCGATCAGGGAGACGCGATTTTGCTTAGCAGGGGTTCTGAACAAATGCTAATTGACGGTGGCCCGAATGAAAATGTGCTGGCCTGTTTGGGTCGGCACCTCCCTTTTTATGATCGGACAATTGAAATGGTGGCTCTCACCCATCCGGAAGCGGATCATTTAACCGGGCTGATTGCGGTTTTAGAGAAGTATCAAGTGGAATATTTTCTCAGTAGTCCCGTTGGCAACCAAAGCGACGCTTTTAGCACCCTTTTGGAAAAAATAAAAAAACAAAGTCCCATGCCGAAAGTTATTAATCCTTATGAAGGGGATAAAATTAAGTTTGATAATTTGGAAATCGTGGTTTTGTGGCCGGAAAAGCATTGGTTAGCAAATCAATTGACGAATTGCGAATTATCTAATTGCCCATTAAAAGAGAGAATTTTAGGAATGAGTACCGAGCGAAAACTTAATGATTTTTCTTTAGTTTTCCTTTTGCGCTGGCCTAAATTTACGGTGCTTTTAATGGGTGACGCCGACAGTCGAGTTCAGGAGGAAATTATGGTTGATAACAATTTACCGAAAGTTAATCTCCTTAAATTTCCCCATCACGGCTCTAAAACTGGCTTGCGGGAGGACTTTTTAGCGCTGATAAAGCCGAAAGAAGCCGTCATCTCTGTCGGCCGAAATTCCTATGGTCACCCGACGGCCGAGGCTCTGGAACTGCTTGATAAATATAAAGTTGAAATCAGGAGGACTGACCTTGAGGGTGATATTGAGTATATTTATTGATTCTCACAGATTTTTGGCGGATTCTCACTGATCAGTACAAATCAGTCTTAAATCAGTGTGAGCCAAGCGTTATTTAATTTTTATAGATTTCTTTAGCCAGGAAGTTTTTAATGATTTTTTCGCTCGCTGGGTAAAGGGGAGTGGGTAAATTGTCCAAAGAAAACCAGGCCCACCGCGTAATTTCTTCTGATTCATTGACTCTTGCTTCGCCCGAAAAATCTCCGCACAAAAAGCCGACGGTAACATAATGTTTGTCTTTAACAATATCGTCAGTAAGGCTGATAATTTTAATCTTCTTTGGATTGACGACAAGGCCGGTTTCCTCAAGCACCTCTCTGGAGACGGCCTCTATCAGTTTTTCGCCAAAACGAAGTTTTCCTCCCGGCATGGTCCAAGTGCCTTCGCCATGAAGTTCGCTATCTGCCTTGGTGGGATCAAAATGCCTTTGCCCAAGGAGAACTTTTTGGTCTTTTAAAATCATAATCCCCACGCCGACACCCGGTTTTGGTTTATCACTCATATTTTGATTTTAACACTTTTAATTAAAGCGATAGTCTTGGTTCTCGGTCTAAAGTTTCAAGATTTTCCACAAACTCTTTTCTTTGAAACTTGTATCCGGCTGCCACGCCAATCATGGCTGCGTTATCACCAATAAGATTTTTGGCAGGCGGGAAGAAAACTGGTAACTGATTTTCCTTGGCTAGGCGGCGCAGTAATGTTCGCAAGTAGCGGTTAGCGATAACACCACCACCGCAAAGCAGGGTTTTGGGCTGATGTATTTCGATGGCATCCGATGTCTTGCGAATAAGTTGTTCGAAGGCGGCTTCCTGAAAAGCGGCCGCTAAGTCAGCCAGATTTTGGCCTAACTCTGTTTCGCTCATCTTCTGGACTAAATAAAGAAACTGGGTTTTTAAGCCGGAGTAAGAGAAATTAAGATTACCCCTTTCTCGCAAAGGAGGAGTTAAGAGAAACTTTACACTCTTGTCCTGAGCTTTGTCGAAGGATTGAACTTTGAACTTTGAACTCGGAAGTGCTTGCTCGGTCAGCCTTTCGATAATCGGTCCGCCAGGATAGCCCAGTCTCAAGATACGAGCGGCTTTGTCTAAAGCTTCGCCAACCGCGTCATCTAAAGTTTCGCCTAAAACCTGGTACCGACCGTGATCTTTCATTAGCACCAGCTCAGTGTGACCGCCAGAAACCAGTAAACACAAAGCAGGAAAAATGACTTCTCTTTGGGGTCGGCCACTCCTATTTTGAGCCAAGCAGGAGTAAATATGGCCCTCCATATGGTTAACCGCAATAAGCGGTAGTCTGTAGTTGGCGGACAGCTCTTTCGCCTTGGCGAGACCTACTTCAAGGGCAATTGCTAACCCGGGTCCATAAGTAACCGCAACGGCCGCTGGTTCTTGATGATTTAAGTTAGCCCTGGCCCGTTTAAGTGCTTCAGCAATCACATGATCAATTCTTTCCAGGTGCGCCCGCTTGGCTAAAGCCGGATAGACGCCCCCATATTTTTTATGAAGGTTAATTTGAGAAGAAATCACGTTGGATAAAACCTGCCGCCCGGTAGTAACGGCAGCCGAGGTTTCGTCACAAGAGGTATCGATAGCAAGTATAATAGGCTCGGTCATTTCGTTGATTTTATCAGGAAAGTGAGGTAGATTCTAATTAGAATTGTTTCATGGCTTCATTGATTCATTGTTAGGGGCAATGTAAAGATAGTAGTAATGGAACAGTGAAACAATAGGATAATGAACGACGACATCTTTTGCAAAATCGTCCGGGGCGAAATTCCCGCTTATAAAGTCTATGAAGATAAAGACTTCTTGGGTTTTATGGATATTAAGCCAGTCAACCCTGGTCAAACCCTATTAATTACGAAAAAGCATTACCGTTGGGCGGATGATGTGCCAAACTTTGGAGAGTATTTTGAAGCCGCCAAAAGAATTGGTCTGGCCACCAGAAAAGCTTTAAGTCCGATTACGATTTGTTATGTCACCTTGGGCTTTGCTGTCCCCCATGCTCACATTCGGATTATTCCTCGATATGAGAATGACGGCCATGAAGACGGCTTAAACTTCAAACTCTTTAAAGAAACTACTCCCGAGCAGCTTCAAGAAATTGCTGTAAAGATTAAAACCGCCATCAAGCCCTAATTGCCAATTATCGAGACTTTCCCCATTTAATTATTCTTTGATTTTCTCCCGCGTGTTTCAAACGTAGATAAACGATTTCCGCACGGTTTTTGAGCGCGGAAATTAAGGCTCTTGGCAGCCTCTCCGACCACTCAAAAGCATATATATTGCCATTGCTGACATTCTCAGGGAACCCCAGTTCGGCAAACTCCTCCTTGGTTTCCAGCCGATAAAAATCGCAGTGAATGAACTTTGGTTGAGGCTTTTTGTTATGGTTGGCTTCATTATGATGATAACTATCTATACCAGAAGAAGTCGTTTTTGACGGTAAATTCGTTCGGTATTCTGCACAAATATTGAAAGTCGGCGAGGCTATTTTCTCCTTCACTCCCAAGGCTTTTCCTAGACCTCTAGTAAAAACGGTTTTACCGGTTCCCAGTTCGCCTTCTAGCAGAAAAACAATGGGCTTGCCAAGAGGGGTTTTGATTAGTTTTGTCGCTAAAAACCGAGCTAACTCTTCGGTGTCTTTCTCTGACCGGCTTAATAAAGAATTGGGGGTTTGAGGCAGAAGAGCACCGGCTCTTAAGGTCCTAAGCTGCCCTGTAGTGGTATCAATGACAGTCGAAGGCTTGTTTTTAGGCAGATTTCCGGCATCCACGACTAAGTTTAAGAGGCTTTTTTTCTTTGCAGAAAGTGTTCTGAAAAGACTGGGAATCGAATAGACTGCTGGCCGGCCGGAAAGATTGGCTGAAGTAGCGGTAATGGCCCGACCAAAACCGGTCACTAGGTTTAAAATCAGCGGGAAGTTGGGAATTCGGATACCCAGAGTGTCGTTTTCAGCTTCCAGCCGCGGGTCGGTTTGGTGTTTGCTTTTAGCCACAACTGTAAACGGCCCGGGTAAAAGATTATTGACTACATTTAAGCCGTTCTGATTAAGTCTGACATACTTTTCCGCTATTTTTTTGTTAGCCACAAAAATAGAAATTGCCTGGCCAGGCTTTCTTTCCTTAAACTCAAGTAGCCGAGAAATTGCCTCGGGGTTTTCGGCATCAGCCAGCAGTCCGTAAACCGTATCAGAGGGGAAGACAACCAGGCCGCCTTTTCTCAGTGCTGCTAAAGTGATTTTGATCACTTCTTGTTGGTTCTGGGTGGTGAACTTGACTACTTGCATAGTAGATAGTAGTGAGTAGTTAGTAGTTAGCAAATTAGTTTCCCTCCTGACTACTAACTTCTGTCTACTGACTACTGATTTTATCATCTTTTCCCCTGATTCCTTCTAGAACTGAGATAACAGAAGAAACTGAGAAGGAAGCAGAGGGATTAGAAGAAAAATTTTCCAGGGATTTTCTTAGTTGGAAAAGTCTTAAATCGTTTTTAGGCCATTGATTTATCCCTTCGCGCCTTAAAATATCTCTATAATCTTCTAAAAGTTCTCTGCTGGAAGATTTGGCGACATCGTAGAGTTTAAGCTTTGAAGAAAGACTTCTTTCAGAAGATCCTTCTGAAATATTTTGTTTTATTGAACGAGCTGCTTGTTTTAGCTGGTCTCTCTGACGATAATCCTCTTTGAGGGGGTAATATTGGGGCACAAAATCCCAGGTTAGATCATAAATAATTAACGAGAGTTTATAAGTAATTAACTTTTCGTATCCTTCCATTCTAGTCCTTCTTTTCCTTCAGTATAGTATAATAAAGCTATGTTCGCTGAAAAACTGGAAGTTGAATTAGACAAAGTTCTAAAGAAACTTCAAATTAAAGGAGTCAAAATAGCCTTTGAGCACCCGGCTAACTTAAATTTTGGCGATTATTCAACCAATATTGCCTTAATAGCGGCCAAATTGCAAGGTAAAAACCCGCGGGAGTTAGCGGAGGAAATTGCTAAAACCTGGCGGGAACTCAGCCTCCCGGACTTTGTCGAAAAAATCGAAGTTGCTGGTCCGGGTTTTATCAATATATGGCTCAAATTTAGTGCTCTTGGCACTCAGCTTGCAAAAGTGCTAGAGCGAGGTGATCAATATGGTTCCTCAAAACAGGGAAAAGGCCAAACCGTCGTCATTGATTATTCTGCCCCTAATATTGCTAAACCTTTCGGTATCGGCCATTTACGCTCCACTAATATTGGCCAAGCTCTTTACAACCTTTATCGTTTTTTGGGTTGGAAAACAATTGGTGACAATCACTTGGGTGATTGGGGAACTCAATTTGGCAGTCTCATTGTCCAGATTAAAAAAGCGGAAAGAGAGGGGTTGCGGCTTAACGACCTGACGGTCGCTGATTTGGAAAAGATGTATGTCCAATTTCATAAGGAAGCGGCGGACCATCCCGAACTAGAGGAAGAAGCTCGGGCTTGGTTTAGGCGGCTGGAGGACGGCGATGAGGAAGCTCGCCGTATTTGGCAAACCTGTGTTGATATCTCACTAAAAGAGTTCGATTGGGTTTACCAGCTTTTGGGAGTGAAGATTGATTATGCTTACGGTGAGAGCTTTTACCTTGACAAAATGGCAGCGGTTTTAGACGATTGCCGGAAGAAGGGTTTACTTAAGGAAAGCAAAGGAGCCCAAGTGGTGGAAATTTCGGGGATGAAAGTGCCGGCGATGCTGGTTAAATCGGATGGAGCAACGACTTATCTTTTGCGGGATTTGGCTACCATTAGATTTAGGCGGGAAACTTGGCAACCAGATTTGTATCTTTATGAAGTTGGGGCTGATCAGGCTCTATATTTCGCCCAGGTCTTTGCGATTGCCGCCATGCTCAGCTATGGTCAAAAGGACCAGTTTATTCATATTGCCCATGGGTTAATTCGTTGGGCAACTGGTAAGTTTTCCACTCGTCGGGGAGTGACAATTCATTTGGAAGAGGTCTTAGGAGAGGCAATCAGTCGAGCCAAGGAAATAATGACCCAAGCGGGAGTCGCCAAAGATTTAGCCTCTGAAGAGCAAGCAAAAGTTGCTCGGGCGGTCGGCATCGGCGGTATCAAATATAACGATTTGAAGCAAAACCCAAGAACCGATATTATCTTTGATTGGAACCAAATCCTAACTTTTTCTGGCAACTCCGGTCCCTATTTACAATATACTTACGCTCGGATCCAGAGTGTCTTAAAAAAAGCCAGCCAAGCGCCAGGAAAGTTCGTCCCTCCTGCAGGCTTGAGCCCCGAGGAAACTGCCTTGCTGCGGACCATATATCAGTTTCCCGAGGTCATAATTGAAGCTGCCAAAGTTTTTTCGCCTAATCTCCTTTGTCATTTCCTTTTTGACCTGGCTCAAAAGTTTAATCTCTTTTATGATAAGCAGAGGATTATTGGCAGTGATAACGAGCAGTTTCGCCTTAGCCTTGCGGCTGCCTCCGGTCAGGTTCTCAAAAACGGTCTTACTCTTTTAGGAATAGAGACTTTGGAACGAATGTGATATAGTTGGGTAGTATTACCGAAGCGTTTTTGGACCCCGAAAGGAATTTGAGTTCAATTTTTCCCCGGCGATAAAATTTAAATTCACTCTCTCTAGCCCGAAAAGGCAAAAATGGGCGGAATATCGGGGCATTTTGGAGAGTAAAAGTTTTGTCCTAAAAGGCGGTTTTATCTTTACCAGCTTAACCAGTGGGGGCTAGAAATCGGTTCGGAGAAGTGGTAAAATCCCATCTACGGTTGGGCTTTTTCTGAGATTTAGGATTTTTAATTAAGCTATGTTTTCTCAATATTCTAAATTTGAACTGCCAAATAAATTAAGGGTAATTAGTGTCCCGATGCCTGGTTTGTCTTCCGCCACAGTTTTAGTTTTAGTCGGTGCCGGTAGCCGCTATGAACAAAGAGAAAAAGCCGGTTTGTCTCACTTTCTGGAGCATATGATTTTTAAGGGCACGGAAAAACGGCCGACCGCCTTCGATATTTCTTCTTTAGTCGATTCGGTTGGCGGTGAGAACAATGCCTTTACGAGCAAGGATCAGACTGGCTACTACATTAAGCTTCAAACTGAACACCTTAAGTTAGCTTTTGATATCTTAAGCGATACTCTTCGTAACTCTCTTTTTCTGAAGGAAGAGATTAATCGGGAAAGAGGAGCCATTATTGAAGAAATTAATATGTATGCCGATAACCCGCTTTATAAAATTGACGATGTCTTTTATGAACTGATGTTTGACGGTAATCCCCTAGGTTGGTCAATTGCCGGGGACAAAAAGACTGTCTCTAACATTAATCGGGAAGACTTTTTAAATTATGCCCAGCATTTTTATCAGGGAAGCGATATGGTTTTGGCTGTCGCCGGTAAAATCAGTACCCCGGAGGTTAAAAAACTGGCCGAAGAGTATTTTTCCTCGTTTGCCTCGGGAGAAAAGGAGAAATTTGTTGAGTTTGAAGATCATCAAAACCAACCTCGGGTCAAGATTGACTATAAAAAGACCGATCAGGCCCACCTTTATTTTGGTTATCCGGCCTTTTCTTTCCACGACCCGGATAAGATCGTCCTGAATGTCTTAAGCGCCATCTTGGGCGGAGGAATGAGTAGCCGGCTCTTTATTCAAGTCCGCGAGAGACGAGGTTTGGCTTATTATGTCAGTTCTTCGGTTGACCTCTATCAGGAAACGGGCTTTCTGGCGGCGAGGGCGGGTTTAAACTTAGAGAAGGTTGAGGAAGCGGTCAAGGTTATTGTCGAAGAGTTTGAAAAAATCAAAAAGGGTGATGTTGGCCGGTCGGAATTGGCCAAAGCGAAAGAATTTTTGAAAGGAAGAGCCACTTTACGGTTGGAAAATAGCCGTTCAATGGCTGAATGGTACGCCGAAAAAGAATTAGTGGAAGGTAATATTGAAACTCCCGCTGAAGCTTTTGCCAAGATTGAGAAAGTTACTCTTGAAGATATTAAACGGGTGGCCCAAAGAGTCGTTAAGGAGGGAAAAACTAATTTAGCCATAATCGGGCCTTATGAAGATGAAAAGCGATTCTTGAAATTGCTTTCATGAATCTTTTTAATAACTAAAAGGAGACAAGAATGGAAAGAAGTGTCGTTTTAATTAAACCAGATGGGATTAAAAGGGGTTTGGCAGGGGAAATTATTTCTCGATTTGAAAAAGCCGGGTTGAAAATAGTGGCAATGAAGATGGTTTGGATTGATAAGAAATTTGCCCTTAAGCACTACGGTTATACTGATGAATGGTTTGAAAATGTCGGCAAAAGAACCAAGGAATTCTATCAGGCTCAGGGTTATGACCCCGGTGAGGAGATTAGCAAAATGGCTAATAAAGAAATTGGTAAGCTGGTTCAACAGTGGAATGTTGACTATCTGACGGAAGGGCCGGTCTTGGCGATGATTTTAGAGGGTCCGGAAGTGGTCAAAATTGTTCGTAAGATGGTTGGCCCAACTTACCCCCAAGACGCGCCCCCTGGCACGATTCGGGGTGATTATAGCTTTGATTCGCCGCTTTGGTCAAACCAAAGAAGGCGCTCAGTTTATAACCTTATTCATGCTTCAGGTAAACCGGAAGAAGCGGAATTGGAAATTCAGCTTTGGTTTAAAGAAGGCGAAATCCATAAATACCAAAGAGTGGAAGAGCTCTTAATGGTAGGGAAAGAATAGGCCAAACAGACTTCATTTAATCTTCGTGCCCTGTTGGATAGGGCAAAATTGTTGACACTTCAAGGTTGACCTGCTAGATTAAGGAGAATTTTAAATTTTTCTTAATTTTATGCCTGTGGGAAAAGAGGGAATAACCCCCCAAAGAACCGTTGTCAGACAGCAAAGGGTCGGTTTTGAAGAAACGACGTTTATTCCCGCAGCTGGGGCTCCAATCCGAGAAGTAACCCCCGAGGAGTTGGCAAAAGCGGATCGGGGTTTTGCAGAAGTTAATCCGGCCGATAGCTTAGGAATTTATTTAGCCGAAATGAAAAGAAACTATCCTCACTTATTGACGGCCGAAGAAGAGATAGGATTAGCCAGAAAGGTGGAAAAGGGCCGACGAGCGGAGAGTCAGTTGTCAAGGAAGAAAAGTTTGTCTCCGGAAGATAGACAAGATTTGGATTGGAAAGTGGAGGAAGGCCGAAGAGCCAAAAGGACCTTAATCGGTTGCAATTGGCGTTTGGTTGTCGTTATTGCCAAGAAATACCAAGGTTTGGGAATGCCGCTTATTGACCTGATTCAGGAGGGGAATATGGGATTAATGAAAGGGGTGGATAGATTTGATTACAGGCGGGGATTTAGATTGTCAACCCATGTTACCCGGTGGATTAAACAGTCGATTACCCGGGCGCTAGCTAGTCAAGGAAGATTGATTCGGCTGCCGGTGCATGTGGATGACCAGGTTCAGAAAGAGCTCAGAACCGCTACCCGACTCGCACAGGAGTGTGGTCGGGAGCCCACAGTAGGGGAAATTGCCGGCGAGATGGGCCTGTCGGTCAAAAGGATTAAGTGGCTGTTGGAGGTTTCCAAGCGACCTTTGTCCTTGGATCAGCCGGCCGGTGAAGACGGCGAAAGCGATTTGGCGAGTTTTATTGAAGACAGATACTCGCCATCTCCAACTGACGAAACAGAACACAATCTGTTTAAAGAAGAGCTGAGGGAAAGCTTAAATTCGGTCACCCCTCGAGAAAAAAGAGTTTTGGAAATGCGTTCTGGCCTGTATGATGGTCGTTCATATACTTTAGCCGAGATAGGCGAAAAGTTTGGCCTGACTCGGGAAAGGATTCGCCAAATAGAACATAAGGCCTTAGAGAAACTTCGCCATCCTTCGCGCGCCCGCCAGTTGAAAGATTATTTGCCGCCGCGAACCTGAAGAATGGCTAAGGGGCCGTGGCCTGGGTAAATAATAGTTCCCGCCGGCAAGCGAGCCAGTTTCTTCAGTGATTCTTTTAAAGCTTTCCCTGAACTGTAGGATAAATCAATTCGGCCGGTAATTCCTTCAGAGAAGAGAGTGTCGCCGGTAAAAAGAACTTTTTCTTTCCGCCCGTAAAGGCAAATCCCCCCCGGGGAATGACCAGGGGTATGTATTACTTCTAGCACTGTGTTACCTAGTTTGATTGAGTCACCTTCTTTGACAAAATTGATTTCTTGCGGTGGCCTTTCCCAAATTTTGCGCTTCAACCACCAAGTGGCCGAAGGAACCATTTTCTTTACCAAGGGCAGGTCATCTGGATGGATCAAGAGGGGAATCTTAAAGGCAAGCTCAAGCTCATAAGCCGCGAGTAAATGGTCAAAATGACCGTGAGTGGCCAGAAGATAAAACGGTTTAACGCCCAATTCAAGCACCTGTTCGCTTAAAAAGTTGGCGTCATCGGCCGGATCGATTATTAAGCCCTCTTTAGTTTTTTCATCCCAAACTAAATAGCAATTAGTCTGCAGTTCTCCAAGAGTGAAAGTTTTGATTTCCATAAAGAAATTATAGCTAACTTTCACCAAAAATCCCCCCGATGTTCATCGGGAGGATTTTTTAGCTTCTAAAGCCTCCTGCTTTTAAGCGGTTCGCTGCTTTTGGAAACAGGTATTGCAATAGACTGGCTTGTCACCTCTGGGGGCAAAAGGAACTTGACATTCCTGGCCGCAAGAAG
>Ga0307377_10002714_pt1 | contig 20646 bp, 16 predicted proteins | sample TR3MG_FD_202535 | JGI IMG/M metagenome (GOLD analysis project Ga0307377, IMG submission 202535) | Soil microbial communities from Risofladan, Vaasa, Finland - TR-3 | ecosystem: Environmental > Terrestrial > Soil > Coastal area > Acid sulfate soil | place: Finland: Risofladan, Vaasa | collected... | reverse complement strand
CCTAAGGAATGAAACGGGTGGCTCGCTGACGCTCGCCACTCTGACGCTTCTACAGAACTTTACGGGCTTAATCCAAGACAAATGACGAAGGTCACAATCATTACGGAAAAAATGCTGGTGCCAACCCACTCTATGATTAATGGTGCAATCGCCAGAATAGGAACCGTCTGTAGCAAAATCGTGTACGGATATCCCAGTTGCCGCAGCCCGCGCCACTGAGCAAACAGCATTGCAACCGCTACACCCACGACGATGCTCGCCAGGAGGCCCACAATTGCCTCTTCGCCTGTAATCAGAGTTGAATCAAGAAGGGATGAGAATCTTGTAACCAGTGCCTGCGCTACAGGCAGTGGACCGGGCAAAATGTAGGCTGGCAGATGCAAGACCGCGACGATGGTTGCCCAAATCGCGATGAGGCTATTGAACACAATCACGCTATTGACGACGAGCCAACGCTTCTTCAAGTGTGCTGCACCTCCCGCAGTAGCCGCGATATGCGTGTAACTTGTTCCTCATATGCCTTCGATTCGCGGGTTGCTTCGTTGCGAGGCCATGGCAGATCGATTGAAATTTCCCGCGCGACGCGGCCCGGATGAGCGGCGAGTACGACAATCCGGGTGGAGAGAAACACCGCTTCGGCAACTGAATGTGTAACAAACAGCACCGTCCACCCCTGCTCAGTGTAGAAACGGAGCAGTTCTTCGTTCATGCGGTCGCGGGTAACTTCGTCCAGCGCTGCGAATGGTTCATCGAGCAGCACAATGCGCGGCCGGCTCGCGAGGGCACGTGCTATTGAGACTCGCATCTTCATTCCACCGGATAACTCGCGCGGATAACTGCCGGCAACCTGCGCCAGGCCAACCATCTTCAACATGGCATTGACGCGTTCTTTGCGCAGTTGGCGAGGCGCGTGTTCCAGATCGAGTCCGAGGCCGACATTCTGCTCGACGGTGCGCCACGGCAAGAGCGTCGGATCCTGAAAGATGAAGCTCATTGTCGCTCGAGCGTTCTCTGGCGTCATCCCGCTCACGCTCACCTTTCCTTCACTGACCGATATCAACCCTGAAACCAGCTTCAGCAGCGTTGATTTGCCGCACCCAGAAGGCCCAAGCAGGCTTACAAACTCGCCATGCTCAACATTCAGCGAGACTCCTTCCAGCGCGACAGCACCTTTGCGAAAGCGCTTGGTCACGCCGGTGAGCGCGATCTCCGGAGTCAATTGGTCAGGCAAGATCACCATCCCGGCTCTCCCGTAACAGGCAGAGACAGCGCCGAGGGAAACTGCGCGCCATGCAACACCTGCTGCGTCGAGCGGCCCCACGTCCACTCGCTTGCGTGGTGCGGCTCGACATCCGTTGAAGGATTGCGGTCATAGAGAGGAAACGCCGAACTCGCGATCTCAAGTCTAAGCCGGTCCCCAACCCCAAGAACGACCGATAGTGGCTCAAGGGCGAACTCCCACTCGTTAATCGTGTCGGCCGCGTATTTCATTCCGCGAAAAAGCCACGAACTGCGCGCAATTCCAACGCATAGGAACTCCGCACGGCCCGTTGCCGTTACGCGCACCAGCTTTGCCGTAAAGTCGGTGTTCGCGGCGGAAGTCGAAGCATAGAGCCGCATCCTCGGCTGACCAAAGAGAGCCATCTCCCGCTCAAGGGGAGGCGAAGTGTAGGCCAAAAGATGATTGCCAAGCTCCATCGCTGACTGATCGAAGCATCCGCTCATCAATTCCGCCCCTCCCGGCGCCACAACAGGCACCTCCGGGTCGTAGACAAACAAATCGCGAGGCTCGTCTTGATCGGGCGCGGCAATCGCCAGCACTCCGTCCCCTCTTCGAGAATTGGCATTGCCTTCACTATGGAGATAAACCGTGTGGCTCGGAGTAGTAGGCCACTCCTCGGCCGTCATCCATTTGTTCACGCCCAGGGCGAAGTGGCGAATGCGCGGCTCTTCGTTGAACTCGCCAGTATCTTTGAGCCAATGATTGAACCAACGCAGCAGAATTGCATCGGTGTTCAGGTTTGCGGCTTCGCCAAAATGTGCCTCCCCCGCTCGGTCACCCCAGGGGATGTGAACCCAGGGGCCCGCAATAAGGTATTGGTTGCGTCGGCTATGCTCTGTTCCAGCTTTCGCTTGCAAAGCAAGAAATCCGTCGATCGAGCCTTGGAGATAAGTGTCGAACCAACCCGCCACGTGCAGCGCCGGCACCTCAATTCGATTCAAGCGAGTGCTGATATCTTGACCGGACCAGTACTCCCCCGCATCGCGATGATCAAACCAGTCGCGTACGTAAGAAGGCAGTTGAGGATTCGCGATGGCGGCGTGGTCGGCGTAGGGCGCGCACCTGGCCTGCGAGCGGACATTCGACCAGGCTCTCTCAAGCACTTCGCTTGCCTCACGGAGATTCAGCCTTCGCGCGTCCTCGCGCAGCATCTGAATACCCCATCCCAGGCTTGAGCTCAGCCGCAAGGCGCCCTGATGATAAAACCATCCGCGATAGAGATCCGCGGCGGTCATGTGCGGAGCGAGACACTCGAGTCCTTCAGGCTGCTCGGCCGCGGCCAGCAATTGTGTCGCCCCCTGGTAGGAGAACCCATACATTCCGATCCGTCCATTGCACGCTCTGTGCCCCTTCAGCCACGCGATTGTCTCCGCGCCGTCTCTGCCTTCGTTGCGAAACGGATAGAACTCGCCCTCTGAGCCGCCGCGCCCACGCACATCCTGAATGACAACGTGATATCCATGCCTGGCAAACCAGGCGGGATGCGCATAGACAACCGTGGATGCGATGTCGCGTCCGTAAGGCTGGCGCATCAGAAGTGTAGGCCACGGTTCGCCGCCCGCGGGATAGTAATGATCCGATACCAGGCGCACGCCATCGGATAGCCGGCACGTCACGCCGCGTTCCAGCCGGACTCCGTTGCCGCAGTCGACCAGCCTCATCGTCAGGCTCCGTGCCTCGGTTCAAAGTTGTGCATTGCTGTCAACAGCTCAGCAATGCGCGCAGCAGCATCGTCTGACCACCGCTCCCCATTCTCCGCTGTCGCAGCGGTCGGGTCGCCCAAAACTCCACTCGGCGCTATATCTCTGGTGAGCCAGGCAAAATTGGCCGCCGAACCCTCTGGCTTCAGCGCCTCCGGCGCATCGACGCGCGCGATATAGTTGGCCGTGAACTGATCGCGATGCACCAGCTCAGGAGTAGCGTGCAAGAGATATGCGGTTTCAATCTCGCCTGCGTGAAATCCATACGTCCGCTCCTGTGGATCTACGCCTTCGAACTTCGCCCCAGGCGATCCGAAGAGAGAAAAAGTACGCAGCCCAAACTCCGCGCGCAGATCGCGAGCCAGAACGTCGACAAGGGATGTATTGCCTCCGTGCGTGTTATAGAGCACCAACTTACTGAACCCGCTTGCGGCAATGCTCGCACCCAAATCGCGCACCACTGCGAGAAACGTTTGTGCGCTAACGGAAAGCGTCCCTGGGAAACCTAGATGTTCATTGCTCTTGCCATAACAGACCGGGGGCAACGCGTATACCTGCAACTCCGCCGGAAGCAATGCAAGAGCTTTGCCCAAGAGAAGGTTGTTAATGAGTGTGTCCGTGGCTAGCGGCAGGTGATGACCATGCTGTTCAATGGCGGCGGTCGGCAACACCAGCAGAGTTGTCTCGCGCGGGAGCGCGTCTACCTGCTTCCATGAGAGATACGCGAAATTGCGCGCGTCAGGAATCCACGTCTTCACTTTACGGCCGCCTTCCTCTGGAAACTCGCCATCTTGCACGGATTGAGAAGCCCTTGCGGATCGTACTTCTGCTTGGCCAGCAGTTGAATATTATCGGCGCGGAAGCGGCCGCCATCCTCGAGTGTATTTACATGAGGATTGGCGACAAACACACCAATCGATCGGCAGTAGGCAATCATCTCGTTCAACCGATCTTCCGTTGTAAAGCGCACCACCGGGATTGCACCGGGGATGACCACTCCTTCGCCATTCTTCATGAACTCGATGTGGAAGAGAATCTCGTCGCCATAGCGCTCGCGCAAAAGGCTAAACTGCTTTTCGCACTCCGCAGGGGAAAAACCGCACTGCAGATAGGTAAATGCCCGGTCGGCCTTGATCGCCCACAGAGTTGTGTGGTTCCACGTATAGTCGCTGAGCAGCGGCTGCGTGCGTGGCCCTTCGTACTTGCCGCAGAAGGTAACTTCGCCCCCGGATGCCTCAGCCTCTTTCCGCAAATCTTCGGCCTGTGCGGTTGCGATCATGAGCAGCGCCAGCGATTTTCCTTCTCGCCCCACATGCTTGATCGGCAGGAAGTACGATGGAATAGGCCACTCGAAAACGGTTGCCAGGCGCTTGGTCCAGTGAGTGTCAACCGCAATGGATTGTGTAAATCGAAATGCCTGATTATAGGTGTCGAAGGTCGCCGTAAACTGCGTCCACTCGACCTTAGGCGCAAGCGCGAACCAAATCCTCGATAGCACGCCATTCGTCCCCCAGGCATGAAGAATTTGGTGCACCGCTTCGCCTTCATGAAGCACGACGCGCGGATGGTCTTCCATCGTGACCACTTCAAAAGCACGCACAGTGTCGAAATCCCTTAGGCCGCCGTGCGCAACGGACCCTATGCCGCCCGAACCTCCCGCCAGAAATCCCCCCAGGCTCGCTTTGGCCAGCGTCGAGGGATACATGCGCAATTCCCACCCTTGCTTGCGCGCTTCCACTTCCAGCGTTGCCAGGCGCAGCCCCGGCTCGCACACTGCCACTCCATCGGCAGTTATCTGCTCAAGCTTGTCCATCAATGCCAGGTCAAGTACGATGCCGCCCTCAATCGGGATGCATTGTCCATAGTTCCCGGTGCCGGAGCCGCGCGCCGTGATGGGCACCTGATGGCGAAATCCATAGCCCATTACCGCCATCAGCTCGCCCAGGTCCACTGGCTGCACAACAACCTCGCCGACTTTGCCCTCAAGTTGGCGCAGCAGAATCGGCGAGTACCAGTAAAAATCGCGGGACAGCCGCTCCACAATCGCCGGAGCAGTAAGCACGCGCGCCGGGTCGGCCAGCAGTTGCGACAGATCGGCGGCGAGTCCGTTCCGCATCGGGAACCTCCGGCTTTAGATACGCTTGCGAGTCGGCCAAAGCCGAAAAGTGCGCAGCATCCTCGGATGAGTGAACAGAGCGTAACACTCGGCCCGTAAAAATGGTCCAAAGATTTCGCATTTCATATCGCTTCGCGTGGCCACCTCGGTTGCCGGAATGTGAATCTGCCTGCAGTGGCGGTTGGCATCGGCAATGGTTGCGCCATACACTACCCGATCAAGGCCCGCCCAGAGCGCTGCACTTATGCACATCGGGCACGGTTCACAAGTCGTATAGAGTGTGTATCCGGCAAGCGATAGCTTCTTCAGTTTCCTGGTTGCTTTGCGAATGGCGCGGACCTCGGCGTGGGAGCTGGGGTCAATCTCCTGAGCCACGGCATTCACAGCGCGCAGTAAACGTTCGCCAGTCTTTGAATTGACGATGGAGGCGCCAAAGGGGCGGGGGCTTGCCGTCTTCAGAGTGCGGGCCGTAAACGCTACCAGCGCCGCCATTTCGCTTCTATCGACCTCAAGCTTGATCGCAGGCGCATTCTTGGAATCGTGCTTTCCGGGTTGGCGAGATGTCGAGACTCGGCCCATGTAAAAACGTATCACAGGCATTCCCTGTGGCTAAATTCCACCGGAAGATCCTGGCCCAAAGCAATTGAATCGCGCTCAGACCGGGCGTTTCTTTATTTGGCGCATGATACTGTGCTAATCAGTAATGGCAAGTTAGCTGGCTGTGAGGTGCGCGATGCGCTTTGAGAGGTTTCCCCGTTTTATCGTGCTTTCTATCTGTGCCCTTCTGGCCTGTGCGCTTAGCGGCTGCCATACGAAGCCGCCCACCGCGCCGGGCGGCCTTGCGCCCATTCGCCTGCAGCTTGACTGGTACCCACAACCGGAGCACGGCGGATTCTATGCTGCGCAACTCCTTGGCTATTACAAATCCGAAGGGCTTGATGTCAGCTTTCTTCCGCTCTCGCAATACGGCAGCGCTGCGCAGATGGTCGCGACAGGCAAAGCCGATATCGGGCTCGGTTCCAGCGACCAGGTGCTGGAGTGGAACTCAAATGGACTGCCGCTTGTCGGCTTTTACGCCACTATGCAACACGATCCCCAGGCCGTTATGGTGCATGCAAACTCGCCCATCCACGACTTCAAAGATCTTGAAGGCTCCACCATTGCGGCGCAAACCGGCGCCACATGGCTGAAATACGTTATTGCCCGGTACAAACTCAACAACGTGCGCCAGATTCCGGCTACCCTGTCCATCGCCAATTTCCTGGCAGATCAGGGTTATGTGCAACAGATCTTTGTCACAAATGAACCGTTTTTGGCCAAACAGGCTGGAGCTGACGTCAGGGCCCTTTTGATCAGCTCATCGGGTTACGATCCGTATCGCGTTGCGTTTACTACAAGGGATTTTGCCTCTCAACATGCCGACCTTCTGAGAAAGTTTGCGTACGCATCCGCTCGAGGCTGGCAGGCGTATCTCCGCGACCCAACGGCGACCAATGCATACCTGCTCAAGCTCAACCCCGCACTGAACCCTGAGCAAGAAGCATTTGCCGCAAAAGCATTACGCGATGGAGGCTTTGTCGAAGGTGACAAAAGCGACGGAGATCAAGTTGGCCACATGACAGCTGAGCGCTGGAATCAAACCTACTCTCAACTGAAGGCGTTGGGAATCCTGAATGCGCCGATTGACCCAACCAGCGCATTCTCGACCCAGTTCGCCCCGTGAACAGCCCGCAAATGTTTTGATTTGATTCCTGTTCAATTGGTCGCAGGCAGATCACGTGCACAACGTATCCTGCCGCTGTAGCGAATGCGCTGGCAGCAGAGTCGGCGATGGCCTGGACCTATGCCTTCGGTCAGCTCCCATGCGAGATTCGGAAGCGGGACCGGTTTATCGCCCGTCCGACAATACCGCTCGAACGCGCGTGGGCGGCCTACGCTGTTCACCTGCGACAGACGGCGATCGCGCACCGAACGGCGCAGCGCTTTATCAGACGACCTGTGTCCGGGGCTTGTTGGTGAACCCCGGCGCCAGGCGGGTCTAATGCCTGAAAACTTGTCTCCCTCGACACGATTGATCCCTTTTGCGGGCCCCTCGCAAAAGAATAGGTGGAACACGGCATGACACCGTTCCTCCATCCGATTTTTCACTTGAGACGTTCTGCCAAGAGATGGTCTGCAACGCGGATTGCGTTGGCAATGATGGTCAGTGAAGGATTGACGGCGCTGGCCGAGACGAAGCATGAGGCGTCGACCACATACAGGTTGTCGAGGTCGTGTGTTTTGCAGTGCGGATCGAGGACGCTGGTGGCGGGATCGTTGCCCATTCGGCAGGTGCCATTCTGGTGGCCGACCCCTTCAATGGGTATGCGCTTCTTGAAGTAGGCGTGGAGCGGAACGGAGGCGCTTGCGTGACCGGCCTTTTTGAGGATGTCGACCCAGCGCTCCTTGAGTCGCTCAAAGGACTCGACGTTGTTTGGCGTGTAGGAGAGCTGAATCCTGCCAGGCGCGGCGTTTGTTACGGGCTCCGACTCGTTGGTGCGGCCCGTGTCTCCTGACGGGTGTGCTCCAGGAAGACCCGGTTGAGAAGCTTCGACCGAAAGTGGCGTAGCGTTATGCAGAGTGACACGATTCTCAGGGTCGGGCAGGTCTTCCGTCGTCAGCCACCAGGGAACAGCATGGTGCTTCATTCCTTCCATGACAAAGTCCGGAGTGAATGGTGGGGTATCGCCCTTCATCATTTCGAAGTGGAAGCTGCCAACTGGCTGCACCTGCCCGAGCGGGAACGGATAAGCTGGGTCTGAATCTTTAAGGTAGAAGTCGTTGGTGCCCCAGGTCTTGGTGTAGCTGTCTTCATTGCGGTTGGTGCTGATGGCGAGCAGTGCGTCGGCCTGATGATACATAAAGTTGCGCCCAACCTGATCGGACTGGTTGGCCAGGCCATTCGGGTGCTTATCGTTGGCTGATGCCAGCAGCATAACGGCGGAGTTTACAGCGCCTGCGCACACGGCGAAGAGAGCGGCCGTGTAGGTGGCAGCTTTACCGTCGCTCGATGCAGCTGGAGCATTGTCGGCGGAGGTTTCGGGGGAGGCCCCATATGGCGTGCCGACACCGGAGTGGATCACCTCGACCGAAGTCACGGCAGTACCGGCGCTGTTGGTAAGCAGTCGTGTCACGCGGGAGTTTGTCATGAGCGTGACATTGGGCAGATGCATGATTTGCCGGATGCAGTTGATATCCGCATCGGATTTTGCATGGACCAGGCACGGGTAGCCGTCGCACGTATCGCAGCGTATGCATTTTGAGGCAAGGGGGTCCGCCTCGTTGCGCTTGAGCCCGAGCGGAATCGGGAAGGTGTTGATGCCGAGCTTGCGAACATTTTCCTCGATGGACTGCATACGCGGTTCGTTGGCGAGCGAAGGGTAAGGATACTTTTTGGAATGAAACGGCTCGGTGGGATCGAAGGAGGATCCGAAACCGCCGGGCACCGGAGGAGCGGTTCCAAGGTCCCCGTGGACGTGAAAGAGTTCTTCGGCGCGGGTGTAGTAGGGTTCCAGATCGGAGTAGGCGATGGGCCACGCCGGCGATATACCGCCCTTGTGATGGATAACTCCGAAGTCCTCGGCGCGCATGCGAAACAAGGCTGCGCCGTACACTTTTGTCTGTCCACCTACAAAGTAGGACTGCTGTGGATGCAGGTCCTTGCCGTCTTTATCCTGCCAGGTTTCCCTGGTGTGGTATCGGTTCTCGAGAAAAACTGCGGAGGTATCCCAGTTCAGTTTTTCCTGGGGCATGAACGGTCCCCGTTCAAGGATGAGAATGTTCTTACCGGCTTGAGCCAGGTGCAGAGCGAGCGTTCCACCGCCGGCGCCAGTTCCGATAATGATTGCGTCGTATTGAGTAGACATAATGTGTTGAGATGCAAAAAGCGAGTGGGCCTTTGCTCAAACAACCCAAAAATCAGGCGTCGGCTTCCGCATGAGTCCTTTCTTCACGGCGTTACTGGTGATCTGCTTCGACTGAGGGGTCCACTTTTTGCGAGTGAAAGTGGAAGGGAAATTGACACAGGAACGGGCACGGATAGCTCGGGTCGGGATGCAGCTTGGCGCATAGGACACTTTCTATGCCGTAACCACGGATGTAGTCTTCCGCCGATGTCATCATGCCGAGCAGCGGCGCAACAAAGTAGAGCCAAGCCGCAGTCCACACATCGGCAAATACGGCTGACCCGGTTGTACGCGCGGGATTAATACTGAAGCCTGAAACGGGCGCGAAGAAAAATACATAGAACGTAATCAGAAACCCGACCAGATAGCTGGTGTATTGAGCAAGCTTCGGTCGATTCGAGAACCAGAGCACGACCAGCATGAGGAGCGCGGCCATAAAATACTCCGCGCAAAATGCAGCGCCTGTTCCGCCCCATCCTGGAACTGTAACCACATAGTCCACGGCGGGAACGGCCAGGCTGCTGCGCAGGCAAAGTGCTGAAAGGCCCACGCCGCAGATTGCGCCGATGAACTGAGATACAACATAAAAGCCGGCATCCCATTTGCCGATTTTGCCCAGTCGGAAATAGGTCAACGTGATGGCGGGGTTGAAGTGAGCACCGGATCGCTTGCCTATGGGCGACCGAATAATGAAAACCGCGGTTGCTCCCATGGAGATTCCCATCAACAGTCTTCGCAATGCGCTGCTGGGGAGAAGATGTAGAGCGGGAAAGGCCGGATCAAAGAGCCAAACACTGAAGAAGCAAGCAGAAATCATGAAGATCGCAAGTTCGACGCCTTCGTAGACATAGAGGCGCCAATGGCGCTGGAATGCGGTCCGCAATGGGTGCATCCCAGCCGATGAAGGGGAGCTATTTTGTTTTCCAGCCAGAAAGCCCTCCTGCCCAGTAACTTCCCCGTGCAACTCTCGCGCGGATCTCAATCGCCCTTCGCTTCGCCCCAGGGAATAGCGAGCGATGCGATGAGAGCGCCAGGGAAGGATTTGTCTTCGTGCGCGAGGAGAAGGCTGTAGCTGCTGTGATACAAATTGCCTTTGTCGAACGAGGATCCATCCAAGGGCTTCAAATGCGCCGCGGTATCGTTCCATTGTTTCGTGTATTTCGCGAGGTGTTCTTCAAACGGCGTGCCAAGCGACTGGAGCAGATTCGAGATGGCCCGGTGCTCGCTGTTGCCAAAGGCCAAGCTCAGGGCGAATTCCTCGTTTTCGCTCCAGTCAAGTTCGGCAGTCAGGGCGACATTTCCGTCGTTGGCTTTGTCGAACTCCCAGTCCATTTTGAAGTTCTGAAGATCGTTCCATCCATCGCTCGATCCTACGTATCCGCACGACAGGCGCGAGAATGGAACAGTGGCGCCCATGGCCAGCCATTTGCCGCCTTTCTGTGCCATTAGAATTCGTTGACCGCTGGCGACCGCAAAGTATGCGTTGTTTCCTTCTCCTCCGACCTCAAGATGAGGCGCGCAGAGAGCGAAGATCTTAAGGTTGGCCAGGAAGGATTTGCTTGCTCCTGTGATCCGAGTGCGTTGAAGCAGGCAGGGAAGATGCGGGTCGCCGATCACCTCTTTGATAATGGTGTAACGCCCTTCCGGGCCCGTGTTCGTGCAGCGATAGCCTAGCGCGTGATCGGACATGCGCTCGACCGAAAGCCGGAGATCGCGCTTCTCTTCATGAAAGAACGTGCTGCCGTCGGTTATGAGATATTGCAGATCGCGCAGCTGTGGTTGATCGATCGTCGGATAGTAGACCTCGGTGACGATCCCATTCCAAATCGTGAACCGGAGATGACTGGAGGCGGAGTATGCCGTGCCAATGCCATCCTTATTACTGTGCGTCCAGCGGGGCGCAATCCCTGGTTTTCCAAATGCTTCTAATCCCGCTGCTCCCTGCATTCTCGCACCCCACCTGTACCTAGTCTAAGGCGTTTAACCCAATGAGAATGGGCAGTATTGCTCGGTCGGTGTACGGCTTGCTGGAGGAAGTGTTCTCTCTGAGGCAGAGTCGGCCCCAGCGATGGATTAGCATGATTTCGTGAGGTGAAGTATGCAGTTACAGGGGAAGACAGCCATCGTGACGGGTGCAGGAACGGGAATCGGCCAGGCAATCGCAATCGCGTTTGCCCAGGAGGGTGCAGCCGTGGTGGTGGATTATGTTGGCGATGCCTCCGTCCCAAAAGACACGATCGCAAGGATCAATGCGATGGGCGGGAAGTCGCTTGGAGTCGAAGCGGACATCTCGATTCCAGATCAGGTGAACTCCCTGATTCGGCAGACGGTTGCCGCTTTCGGCAAGCTTGATATCTTTGTGAACAATGCAGGAATTGAGAAGAAGTTTGCCTTTGTCGACTACCCGCTGGAAGAATGGCAGAAGATCGTCGCAGTGAATCTGACGGGGCCGTTTCTCTGCTCGCAGGCTGCCGCGAAGCAGATGATCGCGCAAGGTGGCGGCGGACGCATCATCAATATATCTTCAATTCATGAAGATCTCCCCATGCCGACTAACGCTCCTTATTGCGCGACCAAGGGCGGTCTACGCATGTTGATGCGCACCATCGCTGTCGAATTGGCTGCACATAAAATTACTGTGAATAATATTGGGCCTGGCGCGATCTACACGCCGATCGACAAAGACGTCGAGATGGACCCCCAGTTGAACGATCGGATCCTGGCCGAAATTCCGCTTGGGCGCTGGGGCAAGCCTGAAGAGGTAGCTCAACTCGCAGTATTTTTAGCTTCAGAACACGCTGCCTATATTACGGGCAGCACTCACTTCATCGATGGCGGGATGTTGAGGAACGCCGGCAGTTTATAGCAGTCGATTCGCGTGGAATGGTACTGCCAAAGAGCTGACTCGCGCGTGGATGATTCGACGCCATCATCCAGAAAGACAGTCCATTCAACCATAGCCCGGATCTAAGCTGTCCGACCGCTATCGCTCCCACACAGGAACTTAGCGGTGGACGATGGTTGCGAGGGTGGAGTGATTTGAAAGCGTTTATGGGTTGCGGGGTCGCGAACCCGATCGGCGGCCTGTTTTCGGGCAGTGGCTGCCTCAACAAGTTTCGCCTTCGAAGCGACGATAGGCCGTGAAAGAACCGGAGGGCTTGCTTGATCCGTGGTCAGATTTTACCGTGTTGTCATCGCAGAGCCAATGCGTGGTGGCGTCCGGTATAATCCGGTTGCACTAGATACGATGGAAGGGGACTTTGCGATGCGAAATTGCTTAATTTCGAAGATGGCGGTGGCTGGGTTTCTGGCCCTAGCAATGTTGGTGGCGCCGGGATTGATTCTGGCGCAAGGCGCCGGCACAGTGCTTAAGCCGGCGGACATGCAGAAATTGATGCCTGCGACCGTGTTCTATCGCGGGCAGACAGCGACCACCCAGATGCGCAACTCCGGAGGCGTGAAGTTTGACGACGGCTACTACGTTCTTGCCGCCCTGGTGGATACCAGCGGCTACTCGACAGGCGTCGCGTCCAAGTACCAGGCTTACTTCATTACCGAAATTCCGATCAAGGTTGGCGGGCGAGCTCTTCCTGCGGGCGTTTATGGCGTGGGCTTCATTGCGGACAACAAATTCGTGGTGACCGACGTGGGGGCTCACAATGTGATGTCTGTGAATTCCTCGACAGACGAGCAACTCAAGCGGCCCGTGCCCTTGCAGGTGCTTCCGAATCCGGGCGGCGGTTTCCGGCTCTACGCCGGACGCGTCTATGTGGTCTTCAGCAGGTAATTACTTCGGCTGGCGCGTGCGTGGGCCTCGCTGATGAGGTTTGCGCACGCGCCAGTTGCAGACGCTCTCCTTGGCGCCGGTTCGGGTTTCAGGCTCGTGGCCCAGACGCCCGCACTGTACGGTTATTCAGAGCCTGTTACGCTTCAATGCAGGGTATCCAAACCTGCATGGCGGAAGGCGCGCGGTTAGCCCAGGCATAGTACGGAATCAGCTTCACCGTCGTGGGAACCTCCAAATCTTTTGTTTTAGTTTCGGCGGGATAGTAAAGACCCCTGTCTGCGGGCGTCTGGCGGATGGAGCCTGGATGCTCCAAAACCATCACTCCATTCAGCAGGTTGGGATCAAAGTGTGCGGTCGTGCTCGCGCCTAGTTTTACGGAGTATCCGGCCAGGCCCGCTCCGTGCTCGGGGTTTCCCTGATCCAACTGTTCCATGCAGAAAACGATCGGACCGCGCTGAAACGCAACCCTGCCCAGATCTTCGCTAACCGCGGGGTTCGCTTTGAGCAATTGGGTGGTCATATCGAAGTTCATCTCGATCGTGTCGTTTGCGGACCAGCGCCGCCTAATCGCAAGATACTGACCGGGCGTGGCACCATCGACGGGCTGCCCATTTACCTTTACGTCGTTCTTTGGCGACCATCCCGGGATGCGGACGTAGACGACAAAGTCGCCTGGCGTGTCAGGGCTCACTGTCAGTTTGACCTCGCCACTCCACGGATAGTCAGTGGTCTGTTGGATCTTCAGATTGTTGCCATCGTGGAGGCGCCAGTTCATCTCCGAGTTGTCATAGAAATGGACATAGACGCCATCGGGGCTGGTGCTATAGAAGTAGCCGGGCAGCGATGCGAAGGTCCGCTCAAGATTCGGAGGGCAACAGGTTGTGTCGTACCAGGGATTGCGGATGTTTCCGTTCGGAGTGTGCCTGTCGCTGGAGTTGCCGGAAGGGTCGAATGCAAGCGGATTGCGATAGCAGTATGTAGTGCCATCGAGCGACATGCCAGAGTTGATTCCGTTGTACAAAGCGCGTTCGATGACATCGGCGAATCGTGCGTCGCCGGAAGCGGCCAGCATGCGCCAGTTCCACATCATGTTTCCGATCGCGGCACAACTCTCGCCGTAAGCGCGCGCATTCGGCAACTCATAGGCGTCTCCAAATGCCTCGCCTGCCTCGCGCGCACCCACTCCACCGGTGACATAGAGTTGATGGGCAGTGAGATCGTTCCACAGCACATTCAAGGTCTTCCAATAGCTCTGGTCGCCGGTTTCAAGGTAGTAGTCCGTGGCGCCGCAGCAGGCGTACATGGCCCGTACCGCGTGCCCCTCAAGCCTGGTGCGCTCTGTAAAAGGAATTCCGCAGAACATGTAGACAATTTGCTGCGGACGCAAAGGAATACGGTTGTCCCCGTGGAGGATGTAGCCGGCGAGGTCAACATATTCGCGTTTACCGGTTGTGCGATAGAGCTCGATAAGCGCCATCTCGATCTCCGGATGTCCCGCGACGATGCCCTTCTGATTCGGGCCGGGGCCATAGCCGGGAAGAAGAAACTGGTCCACGAAACGGATTCCGGCATCGAGCAGGGTTCGGTCTCCAGTTGCTCGATAGTAAGCGGTCGCGCCCTGAATGAGGTGGCCGATGCAATATAACTCGTGACCGGTCTCTTGTGTCGGATACAGCATGCGCAGGGGCTTTCTATCGTCGATGTAATAGGTGTTGAGATAGCCGCCAGGCTCCTGAGCCGCTACTATATCGCGAATCATTGCATCGGCGGTCGTGCGCAACTGCGTCTGGTCGGATGACTGCAAGGCGAATCCAACAGCCTCGGTCCACTTATAAATGTCAGAGTCGGAGTACACAGGTCCACTCTGTTGTGCTGCTGACTTGCCTTCGAGGCGCAAGAAGTTATCCATTCGCCCGTGTGCCAGCAGCTCATCGTGCATGCTCGGGATGCTGGAATCCACATTGGTCTTGCGGCGCTTCGACCAGAAACCCTGCTGGAGGGTGACGGCTCTTACGGGGACCGTTTTCAGCTTGGCATAAGGCGAACGGGAAACGTCTATCACTCCTGCGTCCTGCCACTTTGCCTCCGGCATGCTTTTGGGTTTGGATGCGTCCGCGACGAGCGATGACCAGCCGAGATTTTTCACTTGTGAATGTGCGATCGCGGAAGGGACTATTGCAGCGGCGGCAGAAGCGATAAATTTCCGGCGAGACAAGCTGCTCTTCATGGATATACCCCTCTCAAGGTTCCTGCTTTCATTTCCAACGCCGAAGAGTACTCGGCGGCACTGCAATACGCTACAAGTTTATTCAAACTCTCACGGCGGCACCAGCCCGCTTGGGGCCCGCACGGCCGCGCAATTGACCATAGAGACCTTTGTGAGCGACAGAGTGTGCGGCATGGTCGAAAAGTCCCTTAGACCTCGTGGTACAGTCGATGCTGCTCATCGCGAATTTGCGGAAATGGCCGGAACGTGACCGGAGCCACGGCTGAGTCGACTTTCCAGTGCGAAGATTGCGCGCCCTGCTGACTGGCGGCCAGCAACTGGGCGGTCGTAAAGCGGCTCTCGGGGGAGTTGAGAGCGAATAGAGTCAGAGGCCCGCAAAGCAGCGCGACGGTTTTGGGGTGTTGCGCATCTACCGCTTCAAGGCGAAGCGGCCGGTCGATCGTGTACTCAATGGTGTCTCCATCCTTCCATTCACGGTGAACCGGCAGGAATGCGCCGGGTACGACGTCCCCTTGCAGAGGGCGCCCGTTGACGGACACAGCGGTGTCGCGCCCAGCCCATGCTGGTACGCGCAGGAAAATCGAGAAGGTCTCCGCGCGGTCGGCATGGACGCGCAGCCTGATCTCGGATGCATAGGGATATTGCGTTTGCTGCTCAAGGGAGATGCGCGAGCCGTTGCGGAGCCAGCTTACGCGCGAGGGAACGAAAAGATTCACGTATACCCCGTCCGGCGACTGGAAATAGGAACTTATACCGTAGTCGGCTGTGACCTGCGGGAAAGTACCGGAGCAACAGGGCCATTTCTCGGGGTAATAGACCTTCGAACCATTGTTGTTGTAGTCGGAATAGTAGAAGCTGAAGCCGCCCTGCTGCAGGGGCTTTGCGCCGAGGATCGTATTGTAGAGAACCTTCTCCATGCTGTCGCCGTAGCGGCTGTCGGCGGTAATGCGCAGCAGATAGCGAACGATTTTGAAGTGTCCGTAGGCGCCGCAGGGCGTCTCAAAACTTGCGTGGGTACTGGTCAGGCTTTCGCCCAGTACGCCGCTCCCCGGTTCGCAGAAGGCCTCGTTCGGCCCCCATCCGCCGGTGGCAAAGCTTTGCGCCAGCACAAAGCCAAAGCCATTGCGAGCGGCGCGAAGATGCTTCTCGCTGCCGAGGACGAGATACGCCTGCGATGCGGAACTGAGGGCGTTGACATGACTGTAAGCATGCCGGTGCGGTAGAACATTCTCTCCCGCTGCTAGAGGATCGAAGTAGTCCTGATCCTGGAGAAAACGCTGCGCAAGCGCAAGGTAGCGCTTATCGCCGCCGCGCTTGTAAGCGAGAAAGAAGTTTTCGGGCAGGGTATAACTCTCGTCCCAGGTGTAAGAGATGTTCTTGTGCGGCCGCGCGGCCATCTCAACTCGCGTAAGAGCCTTTGCCGGAAGATAGGGAAGCACAGCGTCGGTGGCGCGAGAAAGGGCTGGGAGAGCATCGGGATCCTGGGCAAACTGGTGCGCGTCAATGAGACCGCAATTGCTCTTATCAAAGGTGTAGCAAGGCAGCGGGTAGTCGACGTAGAACTTCGGCGTGATGGCTTCAGCGAATCCGCGCACCAGACGGTTTACCTTGGCTTGGGTGGGCTGGTCTCCAGTAACCGCAAAGGCTCGGGCCAGCCCCGACAGGTATTGTCCAAAGGAGTGGCCGGGAATGTAGCCTGTCATGTTGTTGGGCGGATCGAATTCGTTGGACCAACTGTACCAGCCGCCCATGTCCTCTCCGGGCGCGGGCAGGCCGGCGCGCTGGCGAAAGGGCTTGAGGAGAGAGTCTTCATCCAACGCGAGAAAGAAGGAGTGGTTGGCATTGAACTGCTCGAGCAGGGGGCCATCCATGAGTTGCACATCGCGATAGGGGAACTGAGAGAGCTTCGTGGGGGCGTCGTGTGGCGAGATTTGGGTTTGTGTCAGAGCTCGCGGGCCGATCATTGTCAGGCCGACAACTCCAGCGCCACTTTTGAGAAATTGTCTGCGAGACAGAGGTTTGCTCATGGTTCCCTCAATGTTCGTGGAATTCGAAAGGCGGGCCACTTACCACAAAGTCTGCATGGCTGGCATGCGGGCGCTTCGGAAGTGGTGATGATACGCATGATAGTGTACGAGACAAATTGGTCAATCCAGGGTAAACGTTTACCACTGTGTGTGGAGCACTGTCAAGACTGTCGCTGGAGCAAGTCCTGGCAGGACATGGCAATTGATATGCGCTTTGAGCCCGGCGGACACGTGAATTGCGATGTTTGGCCGTGAGGATGGACGAGGGGGCGGTCCAATTTTTTCTTGCAACAGTCTTATTCACGTAGGAGCAGCGGCTAGCGGTGCTCCCCAAGCCCTTTTGGCTTGAGAGAGCGCCTGCTGGCGCGAGTAGGAATTGGGTCAAGCACGAGGTTGGACCTGGCTTGGCGTCGATTGGCGTCCTGAGCGCGTGTCTACAAAAGTCCAGATGCCTGGATAGTGAATTGGTGTGACCCTGTCACACCATAGTGACTACCCATATCTAGCCCGTTCCGGTTCCACCCGCTCCTGTCAGCGTCTGCGAATAAGCTTGCCCGACTACAGCAAACGGCAGGGTTCCCGGCGCCGGCGTGAGGTTAATCAGGGGATCGCTGGCAACAATCTGATAGCTCTTGCTTGCCGAGTCTCCAAACGGATCTGCGGCGTTGATGGTGAAGCTATAGGTGCCAGCCGCAGAGATCGTACCAGTCACTGCGCCGATTGCGGAGTTCGGGCTCAATCCTGCCGGCAAGGCGCCACTGTTCAGGGTATAGGTGAGCGCGCCTGCGCCGCCGCTGGCAGCGGCACTGCCCGTCCAGGCCTGGTTGTTGTAGGCCGTGGCCGGCATCGCGCCGCTGAAAACGATTGCGGGGGAAGCGCCGATTGAAATGCCAAGCGCCTGGCTTGCGGAAACTGATATAGGTGCGCCGGAGTCCTTCATCTGGATAGCAACATTGGTGGTACCGCCGGCCGTTGCCAGTGGGGTGCCGGAAAGCACTCCAGCGGTGGATAGGCTGAGCCCTGCCGGTAACGTGCTGCCGGAGACTACGCTCCATGTGTAAGGAGGGACGCCTCCGCTTCCGGCCAGCTGAACCGAGTAATTGGTCCCGACCGCGCCCGCAGGCGAAGCACCCGAAGATAGGCACAACTGCAGGCTGGCCGCTGCCCGGTGTGTGCGCTGGTCGTTGGCAACGCGCAAAGATCTGCGACGGCGATGGCCCTGTTGCGGATGAATCAGGGCGCTACTTCAACTCCCGTACCCAGATATTCCTGAAGCTGATGGGTTCGCTATGGTCGCCATGCGCCTGCAGTTTGATGGGTGCGCGGTCGTACTTTTTGTAGAAGGGAGTGCCCCGGTACAGAGTTTGACCCTTCAGTTCGAAATGATTCTGCACCAGCACGCCGTTGAAAAACACCGTGACATAGGCCGGAGTTTTCAGAGAGCCGTCTTCGTTGAATGTGGGCGCGGTCCACACCACATTGTAGGTCTGCCATTGGCCGGGCTTGCGATTCGGATTCACGAGCGGAGCGCTCTGTTTATAGATGGAGCCGGCCTGGCCGTTGACGTAGGTCGGGTTGTTGTAGGAGTCCAGAACCTGCAACTCATAGCCGTCATCGCCCGGCCCGGTGGAAGCAAGAAACACGCCGCTGTTGCCGCGCGCCTGGCTGCTGCCGGTAATGTCTTCGGGGATCTTCCACTCAATATGAAGCTGGTAATTCTTGAACGTCTGCCTGGTCTGGATGTTGCCCACGCCCGGCGCCTTCTTCACCGTCATCACGCCATCGTGCACGGTCCACTGTGCCGGAGATTGGTCCTGCGCCGAGACCCACTGGTCAACATTCTTGCCGTCGAACAGGACAATTGCGTCTGAAGGCGGCGCGTTGTCGGTGGCTCCTGGCGTTACTAATGGGGGAACCGGGGTCCAGAATTCCGTGTCTTCCGGCTTGGGCTCCGCCGATTGCTGAGCGAAAAGGGGAACGGCCACTACAATAATGGCCGCAAAGGCGACGAGTGTGGAATTCCGGGTGCGTTTCATATCCAACCAAGATACACCCGCGGGTGCGCGTTATGATGCCAACATGACGGCCGCGGAGTCAAACCGGCTCTATCGATGGACGATGGACCACGGTGTAAAGCCTTGCGCCATTGCATTTTTCTTTGTGGTCGTTGCGCTCCTGTGGACCTTCCCGCTGCAGCACGTCATTGCGTACCCGTTCGTTTTTCTCTTCTTTGGCGCCATCATGGGCAGCGCCTGGTTTGGCGGTTATGTCGCAGGGTTCATGGCGGTTGTTCTTTCCAGCCTGACGATTGCCTATTTTTTTGTTCCACCCTACTTTGCCATGGCTGTGGCCAGGGATTCGCAAAGCTTTCTCGGGGCATTTATCCTCTGCGCTATCGCAATTACGATTGTCAGCTCGGCAAGGAAACGCGCCGAGAATGCGATTCGGGTTGCCCTTGATCAGCTAGAGGTGAAGGTCGAGGAGCGTACAGCCGAGTTGCAGCGATCCAATCTGGAGATGCAGGAGAGCCAGCGGCAACTGCGCATTTTGACCGAAGCTATTCCCCAGCAGATATGGCGCACCGATGCCGCGGGTTCGATCGAGTACAGCAACCATCACCTGTGCGACTACCTGGGCCGAAACGCGGAGGGCTTGCGCGGCGAGGCATTCTTCAGCGCCATTCATCCTGAAGACGAGTCGCTCTTTCGCCAGGGCTGGCAGGCCGCTCTGGCAGGCGGAGACAACTTCGAGATAGAGGCGCGCGTGCGCGGCGCCGACGGAGTCTATCGCTGGTTTCTGGTGCGCAGCATTCCGCAGCGCTCCGGGGACGGCAGCATTGCGCGCTGGTACGGCATTCACATCGACATCGAGCAGCAGCACCGCATGCAACAAAGCCTTGTGCAGGCGCAGGACGATCTTACGCGCCTGCTGCGCTCATTGAGCATGGCTGAGATGGCGGCCTCGATCGCACATGAACTCAACCAGCCGCTGACGGCCGTTGTGACTCATGCATACGCTTGCCGCGAATGGCTGCGGAGCGAGCCCGCGAACATTGAGAAGGCCTCGGCAACTGCCGAGAAAATTATTCAGGAGAGCACGCGCGCCAGCGTTGTCGTCAGCCGCGTGCGCGCCCTGTTTCACAAGGACGCTCAGGTGCGCGAGCTGGCCGGCATGAACCGGCTCATTCAGGAACTGGCGCGCCTGCTGCGCGATGAAGCGATCCGGCGCGGTGTCTCGATTCGGCTCGAGTTGGCGCGTGATCTTCCTCCGTTGAGGATGGACCCGGTACAGATTCAGCAGGTGCTGCTGAATCTTGCCATGAATGGCATGGAAGCGATGATGCAGAATACCGGCCCGCGCGAACTCGTGATACGTTCGGAAAAGCACGGCGACAAGGAGATTCTTGTCGGGGTCGAGGACCGTGGCCCAGGCATTGCTTCCGAGATAGGGCAGCGGATCTTCGAGCCCTTCTTCACCACCAAGCCGCAAGGTACAGGGATGGGTCTGGCGATTTGCCGCAGCATTGTCGAAGCCCACGATGGAAGGCTGTGGGCAGAGAGCGC
>Ga0307377_10002712_pt1 | contig 20658 bp, 20 predicted proteins | sample TR3MG_FD_202535 | JGI IMG/M metagenome (GOLD analysis project Ga0307377, IMG submission 202535) | Soil microbial communities from Risofladan, Vaasa, Finland - TR-3 | ecosystem: Environmental > Terrestrial > Soil > Coastal area > Acid sulfate soil | place: Finland: Risofladan, Vaasa | collected... | reverse complement strand
GTCAAGTGATCCGATCACTTCCTGGCCGAACGAAACTGGCGAGTCGAGCTACACGACCGCTGTCGGCCCGCCAACGTACCAGACCGGGCAGTTCGGAATCTGGGGGAAGCCCTGCATCCAGTTCCTCGGTTCTGCCTATCTGCGGACCCCTGCATTTCTGGTGAACCCGACGTACCCGATCACCCGGATCATGGTCGTCGATATAGCCGCAACGCCTACCGGCGAGGACTTCCTCACTGACGGAATCACGAACACCGGGCGCAACCGGATCATGCAGTCCTCCAGTATGGGCGGTTCGTGGTCGATCGGGGCCAGCAGTGGATCGTCGGCGGCCGGGGTCGGGCCGTTCACGGGGTCGTTCGGAGTTCGCGCGGTATTTGACGGGTCGACTGGGCCGGACACGCTCTACTTGAACGGGGCGTACAAGGTCGGTGCCACCGACAGCGGCTCAGAAACACTCACCGGGCTCACGCTCGCCGCCGACTACGCGGGAGCGAACAACTTCAGCAACTTCAAGGTCGCCTTCGACGCAATCTACGAGGGGGACATCATCACCGATCCCGGTTGGCCAGACCTCCAGGCGTGGATTCTCGACCAGTACAATGTGGTGATTTGACATGAAGGCAACGGTTTCGGGGCTACTGCAAGGGTCGCACGGGACCGGGCTGCGTCCCGGCTCCCAAGGCTCCGGGCTCGTTCCGAGTGCGGGAGGCGGCGCGCCCATCTGGGTTGGGGAGGCACTCGGGGCGTCGTCCAGCGCCACGGCACTGTCGGTGAATCTTGGTGCGTTCTCTGCGGGCCAGTTCGCTGTTGTCTGGTGCATGTACAAGACGACTGGCACTTGGCCTGCGAAGACTGGGTGGACGCTTACGACTGGCACCACGGTAGACAACCGTGCGTACGGCATCTACTCTAAGGTGCTTGAGGCTGGGGACATTGGCGTGGTGCCGTTCCCAGGATTCTCGTTGCAGCGGGTGGCGAACGCTCAGGTGTTCAGTGGTGCGACTGGATGGTCGAACAGGAACGCTGGCACTTCGTCGTACAACGTCACCTGGGCGGCGGGCAACCTTGCTGCCGCTGCGTTGGCTGTTCCTGCGGCGGCGATCGTGTTCTCGATCCGTACGGTGCGGTCGAGCCACTCCCTCCACGCCACGTTGCATCAGGGCTTCACGCCTGGCACTGCGATATCGTCGGGTTCGGACGGCAACGCCGCCTGCATCTCTGTGCTGGGTGCGCACCTGGATGTCGCTGATCCTTCTGGCGGTCAGACGGGGCCATCCTTCTCTGCGGCGACGCTCGCTCAGTCGTCTGCTGACATGTTCTGGGTGACGTGAGGGGGCTGGTAACGCTCCAACACCGAGCGTGTGATACACTTGCGTCATGCACGTCGTCCAGCTCGGAAACCGGGTCCCGCCTTTCAGCACAGAGAACGACCTCCATCACGCGATGGTCGAAGGCAACGGCTGGGACGTCCGCTTCATCCAAGAAGGCGACAGCACGGCCTTGCTCCAGTTCATCACCGACCTCCAAGCCGGGTTCGAGCGGCCCGACTTCATCTTGTGGACCTCGACTCGCGACCTCGCCAACCAGTGGGGTCACGAACTCCAATGGAAGCTGCTCGCCGAAGCCCGCCGCCACAACATCCCCGTCGTCGCTTACCACCTCGACAGATGGATGGGGCTGAAACGCCAGAACGCGATGCCCACCGAACCGTACTTCCGGGTCGATCTGCTCGTCACCGCCGACGGCGCCCATCAAGACGAATGGGCCAAAGCCGACGTCAACCATCACTGGATGCTCCCCGGCGTCTCCGAGCGCTGGTGCCAGCCCGGCACGTACCGCGAAGAACTGGCGACCGACATCGTGTTCGTCGGCTCCTGGCAGGACTATGGTCATCGTGAATGGCGCCATCGTGGTGAACTCGTCGCCTGGCTCCAGAAGACCTACGGGGATCGGGTCGCGTTCTACCCGAAGCAAGGCGAGCACGCTGTCCGCGGCCTGGAGTTAAACGACGTGTACTGGTCAGCGAAGGTTGTCGTCGGCGACTCGTGTCTCGCCCCCAAAGTCGACGGTTCTCCGATGACCAACTACTGCTCGGACCGCGTCCCCGAGACCCTCGGCCGCGGCGGCTACCTCCTGCACCCGTCAGTGGAAGGCATCAACGACTTCCACGATCCGTTCTGGGATGCTGATTGCTTGTGTGATTGGTGGGAGATGGGCGACTGGGGCCAGCTCCGAACTCGGATCGACACCGAACTCAGCACAGGTGATTTCAGTTCCTCCGAGGAGCGCCTGCGTCGGATCGAACTCATCCGCGAGAACCACACCTACACGGTGCGGATGCGACAGCTTGCCGAACTGCTCATCGACAAAGGGATGCTGCCATGACTGGCGGGATGACCGACTGGCCGGAGATCACCTGTCAGCGAGGCCACGACCATCACGAGACGCGAGAGTTCACAGTCGTGTTCAGTGGCCCCACCGCGTACCGCGACCTCCCATCCATACCGCGGCGCTTCTCCGACACCTTCGAGATGGAGGTGTGGGACACGGAGAAGTACCCGGTCGACGGGGGGCCGTGGTGCCCGGCCCATGACGCCGTGTCCGAGACGCTCCTCTCCCTCGGCGTCTGGGATCCAGCCGAGACAATCCTGATGCTGGAGGCGTTCCGGTACTGCGACACGTTCATCGACATCGGCGCCCAGCTCGGCTGGTACTCGATCCTTGCGCTGCGCTCCCAGATGAACGTAGTCGCGTTCGAGGCCGACCTGATCGTCTGCGACGTGCTGGAACGAAACATGGCTCGCCACGCTGAGTTTCTCGGGCACTACTCGGTGCAGGCCGAGCGGGTTGGGCCGCACTCCTCGATCCCATTCCCAGAGACGGACGACCGGCTCGTGGTGAAGATCGACATCGAAGGAGCGGAAGCCGACGCGGTCAAGATGCTGGAGCCGTTGATGCCACAGATCGACTTCATGCTGATCGAAATCTCCCCGTGCTTCAACGACACCTACCCCGACTTGGTCATCGACCTGATCCGGCGTGGCTTCAACGCCTACCTCGTCCCGCAGAAATCCATTCCTCCGGCACGCCTTGAAATCCTCCCCGACGACCTCGTCGACTGGGACATCGGATCAAACTTCGACGACATCAAGAAACTCGTCGCCTCCTGGGATCAGAGAAATCTCCTGTTCGTTCGGGATGGCGCGTGGTGAGCGCCTCCGAACGGTTCTGGTGGGACAGCCTGGAAGGCAATGAGATCGACGACAACACGGCGGGATATCCGCCGTACGACGTTACCCAAACCGCCAGCTTCATCCTTGACGCGATCCGTCCGATCTCTGGATTCGCGCGGCTTCTCGACCTCGGCTGCGGGAAGGGGAGGCTCACAGCCGAGGTCGCTCAACATGTTCCATCCGAGGTAGAAATCGTCGGCGTCGACATCTCACCCAAGATGATCGACCTGGCGAAACGCTGGCCGGACAGGAACGTCCTCTACCGCGTCGGCGACGGCCGGGGCCTGCCGGAGCGTTGCGGCATGTTCGACGGCGCGTGGTCGGTCGCGATGTTCCAACACATTCCTCATGAAGCGAAACTGGGCTACCTGTCCGAAGTGTGCGATCATCTTCGGTCCGGTGCCACATTCGTGTTCACCGTCGCCGTCGGCGACGAGGACATGTTCCTGAACCACCAACTCACCGAAGACGATCTCACCGAACTGATCTCCTGGATGTCGGTACTCTTCGACCGCATCGTCGAGCATCCGGTCGACGAGAACGGCTGGACGTGGATCGAGGCAACCAAATGACACCCGTCACCATCAACCAACGCTGGACCCTCCTGCTCCCCGAGCACCGCGACCGCGGCGAATGGTGGGACAACTGGGAGAAGGAGCGCCTCGCCTCCATGAGCGACCAGCTCACCCCACTCCTCGGAGAGGTCGTCTACTACGCCGGCGCAGAGCAAGGCGACATGCCCGCACTGCTCACCTCGTGGGGCTGCGACACCGTCCTCGTCGAGCCGGTCGCCCGAGTCTGGCCGAACATGCGCGCCATCTACGAAGCGAACAACCTGAAGGACCCCCTCGCCTGCTTCGTCGGCTTCGCCGGAGCAGCAGACCGCGGCAACCCTGGCATTGACGAAGGCTGGCCGCCCGAAGCGTCCGGCGACGTCACCGACGTCGAAGGCTTCGCGAACCTGTGGGAGCGCGACGACCTCCCGATCATCGCGCTCGACTCCCTCCCCGACGCCGGCATCGACCCGCCATCTGCGATCTCCATCGACGTCGAAGGCTCCGAACTTGAGGTGCTGCGAGGCGCCACCGGCTGCCTGCTACTTCATCGTCCGCTCGTGTGGGTGTCGATCCACCCGACCTTCATGGCCGATCTGTACGACCAGCATCCCGACGAGATCTTCTCACTCATGGCGCACCACGGCTACCGCGGCCGGATGCTCGCCGACTTGCACGAATCACATTGGCTCTTCTGGCCCGAGGAGTACCCGCGGTGACCGAGGTTCTGGTTTCGTGGTTGTCGTATTGCGAGGACAACCCAGCCCGAGGGAGATGGGATCAAGCCTTCCTGGACCGGATGCTCGCCGGAGAGGAATGGCGGGTGCCGTCCGGCTTCCGGTTCAAGTCGGTCCCGTGGAACCCGGAGGACGGGCAGGGCCGCGTCATCGTGTTCCCGTGCGGCCACTACATCGAGCACGGCGAACGTCACACCGTCGCCTGGAAACTCCTGCGCGACCTGGAGAAGCTGCCTTGGGCGGTCTTGATCGCCACTTCCGACGAAGCCGACACGTTCGAGTGGAACAAGTTCGACCTCCCATCTCACGTCAAGCTGTGGGTGCAGTCGCCGCGGCCCGAGTCCACCTACCCGGAGGGGACGTTCTTCCATCCGGTCGGTTCCCCGACCTCTGCGCGCGTCTGGGGTGACCCGGGCGACAAGCCGACCGACGTGTTCTTCTCCGGCCAGGTCAACCACGAGCGCCGTGAGGACTGCGTCACCGAGCTGTTCAAGCTGAAGATGGAACGCCCCGACCTCCAGATCGAAGTGCTCCCCACTGAAGGCTTCACGCAGGGCCTTCCACCCGACCAGTATCGGGACCACATGCGCGCAGCGAAGATCGTCCCATGCCCGGCTGGGATCTGCTCACAGGACACGTTCCGCTTCTGGGAAGCCCTGGAGGCCGGAGCGATGCCGATCGCCGACTCCCTGCGCCCCGACGGGACCGGTGAAGGATTCTGGGACCTCTTCCGACGTGCTGGATTCGGATACGCCCCCGCGATCGCCGAGATCCACGACTGGTCGAATGTGGGATCCACGGCGGAGTGGATGCTGAATGACCCAACGCTCCCTGCCGACATGTCCGCCCAATGGCAGCAGTACAAGCGCTCGATCGCCTATCGGCTCGACGATGACCTGTGGGACGTCATGGTGACCCGTCCCGCCAGCGAGTTCGGTCCGGCAGATCAGATCACCGTCGTCATCGTCACCTCACCAACGCCGTCGCACCCTTCGACTACGATCATCGACGAGACGATCACGTCGATTCAGGAACGCCTCCCCGGCGCCGAGATCCACATCTTGGCCGACGGCGTCCGCAAGGAACAGCAAGACCGCGCCGCCGACTACTGGGAGTATGTAGCACGGTTGTGCTACAAGGTGAACGCCGACCCGACGATCGTCCCCTGGGCCCACGCCGAACACCTCCATCAGGCCGTCATGTTCCGCCACGCCCTGAACCGGATCAAGACCCCGTACGTCATGTTCGTCGAGCACGACACCCCGCTCGTCGGCGAGATCGACTTCGATCACGTCCTCGCCGTCATGGAACACGACGAGATCAACTCGATGCGGTTCCTCCACGAAACCCATGTCCCCATCGGATCGGAGGGCCTGTTCCTGGAGCGCAAAGGCACCGATGAACAGCCGTACCTGCGCACCATCCAGTGGTCCCAGCGTCCGCACGTCGCCCGAACCGACTGGTATCGGGACCTGATCGCTTCCTACTTCGGCTGGGAATCGCGCACGATGATCGAAGACGTGGCTCATGGGCTAGTCCAGAACAACCACACCGGGAACCGGACGGCGCTACGCAAGGGCTGGAACAAGTGGAAGCTGGCAGTCTGGGCGCCACCCGGCGACAGCATCAAGTTCTCCACCCACCTTGACGGCCGCGCCGGAGACAGAAAGTACCCGATGAAAATTTCTTACGACGCCGACCGCCCCGAAGGTGCCCCCGAGGAGGGATGGCGGGATGCGTAGCAGGAGAAGAAACCGATGATCGGATTCGCTATGTTCCGCAGATACGGCTCACTCGACGAGGTCTGGATCACCGTCGGCGAGGTGCAAGAAGTCTACGAGGGCGGGGGCGGGACGACGATCCGCCATCGCGGCGGGTCCTGCCAGGTCTCCGAAGACGTCGACACTGTTCTCAAACGCCTGTTGGAGACAGGCATCCAAATGGCGAAGTTCGAGGAGTCCCAATGAAGAAGGAATGCAAGAATCCGACCTGCACCCGATCCGCAACAGCGACGTACTGCTCGCGGCAATGCCAGATCGCGATGCGTAACGTGTCCGCTGGTCGTCAGATCCCGGACATGTGGGTGAGCATGGATATGTGGTGGGCGCTCACAGGGATGGCCGAGATCCACGACATGTCGGTCTCCGACTACTGCCTCAGCCAGATCGAGGTCGGGCTGTGAGCCTCGGGATCGTGGCGAGGTGTGACTCAAGGGGGATCGCGTACCAGTCCTGGGAGGCCGTCAACGCACTCCAGCCCGACAAGATCCTGCTGGTGCTGCTCAACGATCGCAAGTGGCCCGAAGACCCGGCCCGCTTCGGTCGCCACAACGTCACCTACGTCGACTCCAGTCTCGGGCATCGGATGCTGGACGAGAAGAAGGTCCGCAAGTTCCTGGACGGTCTTGACACCGTGTTCGCGATCGAAACACTCTACGACTGGGACATGGCCGACTGGGCCCGCGAAGCCGGCTGCCGCACGATCGTCCAAGGCAACCCCGAGTTCTACAACCACCACCGCCACCCCGAGCGCCCCCAGCCCGACGAATGGGTGTGGCCGACCGAATGGATGCGAAGCCACGATGATCTACCCGAAGGCGATCTACTCCCTGTTCCAGCCCCCGCCTGGCTGGACACCGACACTCCGCATCCGGAAGCGGAAGTCCTCCGGGTCCTCCACGTCGCCGGCCACCGAGCCCTCGGCGACCGCAACGGCACCGACCTGTTCTTCGAGTCCCTCGCCCTGATCGGCACCCGCGTCCATGTCACCGTCATCGGCCAGGACGGCCAGCTCCCGAACGTCAAGGTCGGACGCAACGTCACGATCGAAACGAACCCGAAGGGCGTCAAGGACCGCTGGGATCTCTACAAGAACCAGCATGTCGCCGTGCTTCCCCGTCGCTACGGCGGGCTTTGTCTCCCGGCGATCGAAGCGTGCGCGCGGGGTGTCGTGCCGATGATGCCTGATGTCTTGGAGAACAGCTTGTGGCCGATCCTCCCGTTGCCCGCCCGTTCCGGGCGTCTCCAGCGGGTCCCGTTCGGTGTCGTGCCGACCTGGGCGATCCGGCCGAACGCGATCGCCCACGAGATCGACAAACTGAACCGGCATCGCGAACTCCTCGTCGAAGCCCAACGCAAAGCGCTCGACTGGGCCGACGACAACTCGTGGGAGTCATGGGAGCCCGCCTACCGGGGGGTCCTGGGATGAAGATCCATGCAGTCGGATCCCTGCCGCACTACCGCGATCACGTCGAAGCCACCTGGCAGCACCTCCCGGACGCCCTGAAGGGTGAGCAGTCGTGGGGCCGCGGGGCCTCCGTTCCCAGAAGCGCTGACCCTCGCGACCTCGTGATGGTTGCTGGGTACTACGACGTCGACCGGGCCCGCGGGCACAACGTGATCTACGTCGAGCACGGCGCAGGGCAGTCCTACTACTCGGAGAACGGCAAGCCGCATCCCGCCTACCACGGCTCCGAACACCCGGACAACGTTGTCGTCTACCTGTCGCCGAATCAGAAGGTCGCCGACTCATGGGATCGCCCTGCCTACGCGATCGGCGCGCCCGTCTGTGACCCGTACCCACTGATCACGGACAACCAGAGACCAGTCGTCGCCATCACCTTCCACTGGGACTGCACGCTGTTCCCGGAGACCCGCTCGGCGCTTGACCACTACCAGAAGCATCTCGGTCGCCTTGTCAGGTTCTTGCGCGAGCAAGGGTTCGATGTCCTCGGACACCACCACCCCCGCGACCCGCGCCTGCCCATCATCTGGCGCAACCTCCAGGTTCGCCCGGCCACCGTCCACGAGGTTCGCCGGTCCGCCGACATCCTGGTCGTCGACAACAGCTCCCTCGCCTACGAGATGCTGTACCTCAACCGCTCCGTCGTCACCCTCAACGCCCCCTGGTATCGACGTGAGGTCGAACACGGCCTCCGCTTCTGGGAACACGTCCCCGGCCAAGCCGTAGATGAACCAGAAGAACTCTTCGATATCGACTGGCAGTCATTTGTCGCCACCCCCGGGATGCCGCCGATGTCAGCAGTCCCAGCGCTCGCCGCGTACGGCAACGCGATGTCTGACGGCGGCGACGGGATTCGCGCTGCGGCGAGCGTGACCGCGTTCGTTGCAGGGATGTAGTCTCCAAATATGACACTTCGCGCCGCCGCCGAACAGTTCGTCACTCTCGCTGACGTGCGGGCCGCACCGAGCTGTAGCTGCATCACAGATGATGACCCGTCAGACGCTGACGTCGGGCTACTGATCGACGCTGCCAGCGATGCACTCACGGTCCTGTCCGGTGGCGCCGTGTTCGGCCGCCAGACGGCGACGTTCTTCCCGTGCCGGGTCCTTCCAGACAGATGCGGATGCGGATGCGGGTGTGGGCTTGACGCGATCCCACTCGACGGCCACGACCCCGTCGTCACTGAAGTCAAGATCGACGGCGTCGCATTGGATGCCGCCGACTACAACCTGCACTCCGGGCGCGACGGCCGCTGGCACCTCGTCCGCGAAGCCACCGACCTCCAACCGAACTCGTGGCCGTCGTCCCAGTCGATGTGGCGACCCGACACCGAAGACGACACGTTCTCGGTCACCTACACCTACGGTCAGCATCTTGACTGGATCACCGAACAAGCCGCCCTGGAGCTGGTCTGCGACTTCGCTGCCGAGAACGTCACCAAGACCAACCAGATCGCTCCAGGAGCCACCTCAGCGAACCTGGGGGGCGTCACGGTCGGGTTCGGCACCGGATACACCCTCGCCGAGCGTATGGAACGCCTCCAGGCCGGTGACCTCGGTCCTGCGGTCACCAGGTTCATGTCGGTCTATGCGCCTCACGGTCGCCGCCATTCCGAAGTGTGGGCTCCCGAACTTGAGCCGTGGAAGATGACCGTCAAGCAGTGAAACGCACACCGATGAAACGGGGCAAGCCACTGGCCCGAACTCGGATGAACAAGAAGCCGCCACCCCAAGGTTTCCCCGAAGAGGTGCGGGTGTTCGTGCGGCGCCGCTCTGGTGGGAGATGCGAAGTCGTCAGCTCAGTTTGCACCGGGACAGCCCAGCATTTCCATCATCGCAAGCTGCGCCGGCACAAGGACCACACGTCGGTGAACTGCCTCTACTCGTGTTCATCCTGCCATGCGTACATCCACGCCCATCCGACGATGTCATATTTGATGGGGTTCCTGGTGCATTCGTGGGATGAACCGGGCGAGATCCCGGTGAAACGAGGGGCCGGAGGCCCTTGACTATGGAGGCCCTCCGAGTGCGAGCATGACGTCCAAGAAGCGTCCCGACGCGAAAGGACCAACCCATGCCCAGCGCACTCCCAGCAGCCGTCAACATCGGCCAGTTCAATGCCTGCGTCGTCCGTGTGGCGAAGCTGGATACAGACTGCACGCCTCTCGGCGGCAACTCGTCTGGTTGGGTCACCGGTGGCCTTGTCACCATGACCGCCACCCCCGACATCGAGGAAGGCACCGTCTTCGAGCCGAAGACCGCGTGCGGCTCGATCGCCTACACCTACGAGGATGCCGACAAGATCAAGCGGTACAACCTCTCGGGTGAGTTCATCTTCTTCGACGTCGAAGGCATGGAGATCATGTTCGGCGGGTCGACGATCGTCGGTGCTGCTGGTGGCGACTACGCCGCCGACAACATCGGCTACGCCGCCCCCGACTACAACTCGGCCGCGACGAACGGCGTGTACCTCGAAGTCATCACCAAGGCTGTGGGCGAAGGCGCCGGCGACTGCGTGTCGTCCACTGGCGGGTTCCCGACCTACCACGGTCACATCTTCGGCAAGGTGAAGATGGTCCCCGGTGAGCGCACCTTCGAGAACGACGTCGCCCGCCTCGCCTTCACCGGCAAGGCCCGCTCGAACCCGGCCCTCTACAACGGCCCGTGGAACGACTACCCGGGCGCCGGGTACATCCCGACCGCCCCGTACCTCTACGTCGGCTACTCCGACGCCGAGTACGCTGCGATCCTCGCAGACATCGCCCCGGGTTACGCCGACCTTCCCGCTGGCAGCTAATCGCCCCGCACGGCGCATAACGAACCCGGCCGGTCCGTCCCCGGCCGGGTTCGTGCTGTCTGGGGACAGGTCCGAGGTCTAGGATCAGCTCATGGCCCTTCCCGCCGCCTCCTGCGCCGCCGACATTCCCGCCGACTACTGCTGCGACACGTTGGCGAACATCGCCAACCGGATCCGCACCGTCGCAATGGACGGCCTGGTCTCGTGTATGGATCCGTCGTGCGCGGACCGCGAGTTCCGTTCGTTCGTTACGATCGGCCCGAACGTCCAGGACCCGCTCGGCGATTCACTGATCGTTCACATGACCGACTTCGGTCCGACGGTCGGCTCCACCGACGGCCCCGGCAACCTGTTCAAAGTTGCAGTGTTCCGCGGTGTGTTCGAGGTGCGGCTGCTCGACAATGGCTGGCCGATGATCCAGGCGGAAGACATGACCGCGTCGATCATCGCCCCGGACTCCGACTACGTCCATGCAGTCGCGATGCATTCGATGGCTCACGGCGAGAAGATGTACCGGGCTTTGGTTGATGCGATCCAACGCAACGAGATGTTCGTCGGTTCAGCGAACGGCCATATCGGCAAGGTGCAAATCTCGGCGTTGCGTCCGATCCAACCGACAGCGTTCATGGTCGGCTGGAACTGCACTGTCAGCGTCGAGAGCGTCCTGCGTTGATCGACTTCACGCTTGACCAACGGTCGATCAATCGCCTCGCGGCGGCGATTGCTCAGAGCGGCGTCGAGGCCGCTGATGTCGTTGCAGAGCGCGCCGCCCGCCTCACAGCACAATGGCTGGATGAGACCTACCCGGAGGTGCTCAAGACGCAAGGGCTGGTGGCAAAGCCGAAGGTTGGGACCGTCTATCTGGGCACCAATGCGCCGAGACCGGACATGGTGAAACTCGCCGAAGCGTTCCAGGCGAGGCCAGAGAAGACTGCCAGGGGATGGGTCGTTCATTTCGAGATGCGGAATGATCTCAATGAGCAATCGAAGGCAAAGGTGCGGACCGTGTTCATGAAGGGGCGCTCCGTGCGGCATGACATCAAGGTCAAGGACTCCAACTGGTTGACCGGCTGGGAGCACAACGGGAAGCAGGTCTTCACGAAGCAGGTCAGCCACCCCGGCAGCCAGGGGCGCTTCGACACGCTCAAGCTGCTGCGCGACCGGGTGTATCAGCGTATCCGACGCGCCGCGGTGTAACATTCCCAGTCATGGCAACAACCTCACCAGCACGCACCAAGAAGACCGTCGCAAGATCCGATGACGACACCGACATCGAACTGATCGGCGAGGTCGACGACTCCGCCGAATCATTCAACGCGAGAGTGTTCGACGAAGAGGACTTCTCGTTCTCGACCGACGTCAACGGCTTCTTGCTGCTCACGGCGACCCGCGGCGGCGACGAGTTCATCCGCCTGATGGACTCCTTGGTCCTCTACGACACCAAAGGCACGACCAGCAAGAAGATCTTGGAGGAGCGCCGCCTCGCCGAACAGAAGCGCTTCCACGACGTTCTCGCCCGCCAATCCCACCTCTCCGTCGAACGGCTCGCCAAGTTCGTCGGCGACCTGATGGAGATCGCGGGAAACGAGGACGGCGACAGCTCGTCCACCGACTGATCGGCTGGGCTGTCGCCGAAGGCCGCCTCGAAATCATCCGGGGCCGGCGCATCCGTCAAGGACTCCCCGGACTGAAGGGGTTGAGCCTCTCCGCGTTCTGCGATCTCGTCTGGTTGGAGCTGTGGGATGACTGCCCGGCAATGGGCGACCAGGCGAAGTACCGCGAGGCAATCAACACGATCTTCATCGAAGGCCGCGAGGTCGGTTCCGTCGAGGTCATCGGCCCAGACGGCAAGAAGCACACCATACGCGCCCCCGGCTCGGCGCCGAGCGTTGGCACTCCGATCCCGGCGCACGCCATGAAAGCGCTCCAGGACATGAAAGCCCAGATCGCAGCGGCACGCCCCCCATCAGAGTAGTGTTCCTGGGCGATGGCCGACAACGCTACGGGCGACCCCCAAGTCAACATCAACATCAATGTCGACGATCAGCAGGCCCGCGCCGAAGGGCAGCGAGCGGGCGAGAAGACGGGGGAAGGATTCTTCAGCGGCGTCAAGTCGAAACTGAAGGGCAACATCGACAAGGAGTTCTCGGCGCTCGCCGATCGGATCGGCGCAAGTCTGAGGGATGCGTTCAATGATTCGGGCCTGAAGGAGTTCGTCGCCCAACAGAAGGCTGCGTCGGATGCAACGCAGCGGATGGCTAGCAACTCTGAGCGCCTGCGTGATGCCATGAACGACGCCGGGCAGGGGGCTCGTCAGGCCGCGGGCTTTACGAAGACCTACGAGGAACGCCTCCAAGATCTGAACAAGGATCTGATCGCTGGACGCGAGCGGGCGGAAGCGTTCAGGGAAGGGCTTCGTAGGGCTGGTGCCCCAGAGGGACTGTTTGCTGGCGTCGCCCGACAGCTTGACGTCGTGGAGTCTAACTTCCGCCAGTTCTCGGGAAACATCGAACGCATCTCCGAGAATCCCGAACTCTTCGACGGGATGGAGAAGAACCTCAAGGCCGAACTCTCGGCGATGTATCGCGATATGCAGAGCGGCGTCGTCATCCTCAAGGGACTCTCCAGAGCCCAGTCCGACGCAACGCAAGGCGCGACAGCTCAACGCATCCAAGAGGAGAAGCGAGCCACCCAGCAGCTCCGGGGAGAATACGGTCTCCAAATCTCTGAGACGCAAGCAACCGGAGCGAAAGAGGTGGCGGTAATCAAGAGTGCCGCCGCCGACAAGTTGCAATCAGATCGAGCGACGGCTCGCATCCGGTTGGAGGTTCTGAAGAACCTGTTCCGTCAGGTGCAGATCATCGAGAGGTCGATCGGGGCAGTCTTCAAGGGGACTGCTGCTGTCGTCTCCGGGGCGTTCGCGCGCGTCGAGTCGACCGTGTTCCGCATCGCTGGCGTGTTTCGGCGCGGCAACAGCGACTACACCGCTGGTCTCTCGCCAGCATTGGCGAAGCGCGAGGGGATCCTTCGGCGATCGTTCGGGCGACAGGAGGCAGATGTACGATCGTCGGTAGCGCGGCAAAGTGCGACGATTCAGCGCTTCGAGACGCAAGCGTCCAAGGGTGTAGCGGGGGCCCTGACTGGACGAAGCAGTCTTGGCGCATTGTTCGGTGGGGGCCTGGCGATCGGTGGCGGGTTCGCCGCATTCCAGGGGCTGCGAGAGGGATTCAAGGTCGGCGGCGACTTCGTGCAGGGCCTCGCAGTCCTCCAGGCGCAGCTCCAACTCACCGAAGCCCAGATGGTCGGCGTCCGCCAGCTTGCCATCGACCTCGGCAACGACCTCACCCTGCCCGGCGTCTCCGCTCTTGACGCCGCCGAAGCGATCTCGCTGTTGGCGAAGCAGTTCGGCTCGCTCGGCGATCAAGCCCTCCCTGCCGCCGAAGCCGCAGCCAAGGGCGTGTTGCAGCTCTCCAGGGCGACCGGCTCATCCGCCGAAGAGGCCGCACAGGTGGTGGGCGCGGCGATCAACGTGTTCGGCATCTCCGCCGATCGTGCCGTGCAGGTCGCCGACCAGGTGACAGCCGCGATGACGAAGGCTGCTGGTGTCGGTTTCAACGAGTTCTCACAGTCCTTCAAGCAGGCTGCCTCGGTCGTCGGATTGTTCCAGGTTCCCGCTGCCGGCGCTGAAGGCGCGCTCACTGAGCTGAACACCGCCCTGGCCGTGCTCGCCAAGGGTGGGTTGGTCGGCTCCGACGCTGGTACGTCGCTCAAGCAGTTCTTCTTGCAGGCCAACCGCGGGGCCCCCGAGACCGTCAAGAAGTTGAACCTGATCGCCGACCGCGCCGGGGTGGTCGGCGGCGTGTTCTTCGACCAGGCTGGCGGGGCGCGGAAGCTGTCCGACTCACTGGTGATTCTTCGCAAGGGCCTGGATGGGCTGACCGACCAGGAACGCATCTTGGCCCTCCAGAAGATCTTCGGCTCCGACGCTGCTCGCGCCGCAGGAATCCTGGTCAACGAATCCGCGGACTCGTACGCGGCGCTCGCAGCCGCGCAGCAGCGGGCCGGCGCAGCCGCAGAGATTGCCGCCGCCCAGAACGTCGGTCTCCGGGGCGCTCTTGACGCCCTTGATTCCGTCATCGAAACCCAGCAGATCAAGACCTACGAGGGGTACCAGGAGGTGCTTGGCAAGGTCGTCCTCAAGTTCGCTGACCTCCTGAACGCGTTCTTCGAGTCGGGTGGGGCGGTGAAGGCGCTGCGCGCTGGGCTCAAGGGCGCCGCTGTCGCTTTGGCTGGCCTCCTTGCGGCCAAGGCCGCCGCTGAAGGTCTCAAGTTCCTGGCGATCGCAGCGCGCGCCTTGCTGACCCCGCTCGGCGCCGTCGTCACAGCCTTTGCCGTGCTGGGTGCCGCCATCAACATCCTGCGCGAAGCATCCCCCGAGTTCCGGGTAGCGCTCGACCAGCTCGGCCGGGAACTCCTCAACGTGTTCGGCGGCGTCCTCCGCTACGTCACCGACAACCTCCAACGCTTCGGTGATTTCCTCGCCCGCGAAGTGCTCCCACGCGTCGTCGACTTCGCCATCTTCCTGGTCAACAACGTCAAGCCCGCCTTGTTCGCTGTCGGTCGGTTCCTGAACGACACCTTCGGCCCAGCGCTCGTGAAGGTCGGATCCGTGCTGCGGGACAGCGTGATCCCATTCGTGATTGAACTCGGCGACCTGCTCGTCGGCAAGGTGCTTGACGGGATCACGAAGTTCCGCGACATCGCTGTCAGCCTGTTCGACACAGTCCAGCCGTACATCCAGCCGGCGATCGACGGATTCCGCGACCTGGGCGGCGCGATCCTGGCAGCGTTCACGGAAGGCGACTTCTCCGGCCTCATCGACGGCTTCAAGGGACTCGCCACAGGGATCGGCACCACGCTCGGCAACATCGCGAGCGTGGCAATCGACGCGCTCGGCCCGCAGCTCCAGCGGGTCCTCTCATTCATCCAGGGCTACTTCACGGCTCCCCGCCTCTCCTCGATTGCTTCCGCTTTCCTCGGCGTGGTCCAAACCATCGGTCGCATCCTCGGCACCATCGCTACCGACCCGCGTGTCATCAAGGCGCTCGGAACCATCGTGTTGGTGGCTGCCGTCATCGCCGCCAACTTCATCAAGGGCTTTGCCGAAGGAGTGCAGAAGAACCTGCCCGGTCTCGCCCGGCTGCTCGGTAACACACTCAAGACGGCGGTGCTCGAAGGACTCAAGTTCGCGTTCAACAACCCGGTGCTGATCGGCAAGATCATCCTGGCTGCGTTCGCCGTGAACTACGTGATCCAGGCATTCAACCGGATCGGACAGCAAGGCGCCCTTGCCACGGCCAAGGGATTCGCCACCGGCCTCAGGACGGGAGTCACTGGGGGCGCACGCCAGTTGCAGGGCTTGTTCGGTGGCACTGGCTCGCTGGAGGCGTCGGCGAGGAGATCCGCAGTCAGGGCCGCCACGGCGTTCCAGAGCAACTACGACCGCAAACTGCGAGACCTGCAACGTCTCGGCGAGAAGGGGCCAACCAAGTCTGTTGTTGGCAAGGCAAGCATCAACGATTTGCGGGGACTTGATGCACAACTTCGGATCACCAAGGGCCGCCTCGGCGAGTTTGGCACGCAGGGAGCCCTGACGAGGGCGAGAATCGGCGAAGCGTTTGCAGGCATGTCGCAGGTGGCTCGCGGTGCCAAAGAGGTCTTCAACGGGGTCCGCTTCGATTTCGCCGACAAGGGCGCCGAAACGATCCGGGGCGGGTTCGGCAAGATCGGGAACGCGGTCAGGGATGGGTTCATCGACGCCAGGGCCCGGTTCCAGGAAAGCGGACGCACTGCCGGGCAGGCGCTCGGAGGCGCCGTCCTGGCTGGTCTGGGCTCGGCGATGTCGGGTCAGCAGCTCGGCAAGGGCAACAAGCTGATCGGCATCTCCGGCATCATCGGTTCAGGGCTCTTGGCGCTCCAGGCGACCAACAGCCCCCTAATCGCTGGTGCGGTCGTCGGCATCGGTCTCATCACGGCCGCATGGACCGCCAGCGGCGAAGCGGCAAAGCGCGCCAAGGAACTCGCCGACAGCTACGTGCAGGCCCTCAAGGATCTGGACACCCCCGCCGCTCGCCTAGAGGCAGCGATCGGGAAGGTCGATGACGCCATCACCGGAGCGGACATCAACCAGCAGAGACTGCTGGAAGGTTTCGACGTCGGGGCTTTCGTCTCAAACACCGTCGACGGGACGGGGGCTGTCGAGGCGGCGCTGGATGCGATGGGGCGCCAGTTCGACATCTCCGGCGAGACCCTGCGCTCGTTCGGCGAGCAGTTCAACTTTGAGTCGTTCGGCCGCCTCAAAAGCTTCTTGCTTGAAGATACGGCGGCGAGTCGGGCGCTCCGAAGTGAGATCTCAGATGCCGGCCTGAGTGTGCGCGAGTTCCAGGACATCATGGGACTCCTCAGCGGCGAGGGTGGAGCGATCACGACCGCTCTTGAGTCATTACGACTACAGGGGACGCGCATCGGTGGGGCCGAGACAACGGGTGAACTCAACGACGGGCTCGGCGAAGCGGTCGATCTGACCGACCAACTCAGCGTCTCATTCGCAGATCTCCCCACCCAGTTGTCGCAGACCCAGCAGGCCATCAATGACAGTCTACGGAACCCCGTCGAACGGGCGCGCGTCTCGGTGAGCCAGCTTGACTCCGCCTTCGAGACGCTCAACGCTGAACGCATCCAGCGCCTCGGGCTCACGGAGGCGATCGCCGACGTCACCACCCAACTTGACCTCGCGCGTCAGGCCAGCCAGGACGCCGCCCAATCACTGCGCGACTACTTCAACCCGTCGGACAACAACCTGCAAGACACCGTCGACCAACTGGTGCTCTCGATCCCCAGCATTGCGTCGGCACTCAAAGATGCCACCGAAGTGGCGCCACTCAAGGACGCCGCTGTCCGACAGGCTCTCAAGCCGCTCTCCGATGGCGTATCCAACGCTCTGCTCCAGGGCTTCGAGGCCGAAGGCGGCCTGTCGAAGGAGCGAGCGAAGGAGATCGTCCAGCCTCTCTTCGATGCGGTCAGCGGTTTGGTGTTGCTCCCGAAGGACAAGGGTGGCATCTCGCAGGCTCAGGCCAACGAGATCCTCAAGCCGATCCAGGACAAGCTGGACGATCAGGACTTCGCCGCCCTCGTCGACTACCTCAACATCACCAAGCAGGCCGAGATCGACCTCCAGGCCGAACTCGACGGCCTCAACTTGCAGGTCAACGCCGATGTCGTGTTCTCGGCGGCGCAGATCCAGGACGCCATCGCTCAACTCTTCGGCGACGCGATCGCCGCCCAGTTCGATCCCGGGGCGGCCCTGGACCGCCAGTTCAACAGCCAGCAGGCAAACCAGCCGGGATTTCTCCCGGGGCTCGGCGCCGACTTCAACCCGTCCCGAGACCTCGTCAACCCGGTGGCCGCTGCGCGTCAGACATCAGCCGTGCCCCTTGCTGGCGAGCTGACCCCGACCACGCCAGCGCCCGTCACGAACATCAATGTCAACCAGCAGATCAATGTAGCGAAGGAGCCGATCCAGAACGCCTCAGAGATTGTCAGGGCGACGGTCGCCGCCGCGTCCGGCAACCGATTCGTGCCAGTGTAGATTGAGGAACGATGGGCGCTATCAACAACTACGACTGCGAAGGCACCCTAACCATCGGGGGCATCTCGATGAACCGGGCCGCATGGGCGGTCCTCGGCGACAACACCGGCCAGGGCGGGCTCCTGCCGTTGTGGATCTACACCGAGCAGCGCGGCGAAGACAGGATCCTCCCGAACGCTGCCGGCGTGATCCCGTACCGTCGCCGCGAAGCACCCACCCGACACGACCTTCGCATCATCATCACCGGAGACGTTGACCAGAACGGCACAGCGACCGCCGACTCCCGCACCGGACTCGCGACAAACCTGACCTACCTCGAATCGAATGTGATCCAACCGACCGGCGCCACAGACGGAACGCGGGCAGCAACCCTCACGGTGTTCGGTGCCGCATCTCGGTCAGCGAACATACATGTGCTCGGGCTGGTCCCGCAGGAGTATCATCTCAGCGAGACGTCGGCCGTCATGGTCGCCACCTTGCAGATCTCCATCCCAGCCGGACGCTTCGTATGACCTATTCCAGAACAGTCACAGCCAACCTCTACGAAGAGGACGGGACCACGATCGTCGCCAACGCTCTCGACGAGGCGTTCGACATCAACTTCATGGACGAGCTGTCCGGCGTCGGCTTCGGCTCCGTCTCACTCGCGCTTGAAGACCCGGACGTCGGCGAGCTGACCGACGGCCGGTTCGTTCGGATCCTGATCGAGGGGACCGCTCGGTTCACGTTCAAGATCGAAGGGAACCCCGAATACCGCCAGATCCAGCAGGGCGAAGAGATCGCGCAGACGATCACCGCATCGGGGCGCGGGTGGGGTTGCGTGTTCGATGACATCCTCGTCTACCCCGAATACGACATGACGCTCCCGATCGACTCGTCGTGGCGGCTGTTCTCGTTCGCTTCACCGAACTTCCCGAACGCCTCTGGCTGGGCGGCAGCCACCCAGCAATACGAATACCAGGATGCGGTCACGGGTGGCGAAGACCGGGTCCAAGGCGTGTACGACACCGCCGCCCCTCCAGTGCTCACCGTGTACCCGGCGCCGATCGGGTTCCCGTGGCCGAACTCGCAGAACAACGGGAACGGCTCATCGCCAACCCCGACTTACGTGGGGACCTACTGGATCTGGCCGTCGGCTGCCGCCGAGACCGACATCGGCTACGCGTTCTTTCGGGACACGTTCACCCTCGCAACGGCGAGCGCGTTCCCGGTTACGTTCTCGGTCACCGCCGACAACCTATTCACCCTGTTCTTGGAGGGCGTCCCGATCCTCGGGGAAGACGCCGACACGTGGATGTGGCAGGGCTACAAAGAGGTCACCATCCTGCTGCCGGCTGGTACCTACCAGGTTGCTGCGGTCGTCGAGAACACCGGCATCACTGATGGGCTCGCCAATCCAGGCGGCTTCATCTACGCTGCCTACGTCAACGACACCAACGCGATCCCAACAGCGATCGCCCACGTCACCGACTCGAACTGGGAAACCGAGTTCGATGCAAGCGTCTGGCCTGGGTGGACCCCCGGTCAGATCATCACCCAGTTCACCGACGAAGCCATTGCCCGGGGTGGACTCGCCGGATACACCTACCTGGACACCTACGGCGCTGCGATCGACACCGACGGCAACGACTGGGATTCACTTGACACCGCAACATCTTCGATCTACATCCCGTCCTTCGCGATCCGCGTCGGCGCGACCGGTATCGACCTCCTCAACCAGTTGAACCAGGAGGGTTGGATCGACTGGCATTTCAAGCCTGGCGCCCTCACCTTGGATGCGTGGGCGGGCGGCCAGGTCGGCTCCGTCTCCGGCGTGTCGTTCGTCGAGGGGACGAACATCGGGAGTCTGGAGCGTGGCAGCACGAAGCCGTATGCGAACGTGTTGCTGGTTCAGTGGGCCGACTCGATGATCGAGGTGGTCGACTCGTCTGCCGTCACGGCATACGGGACGCGAGTCGAAGACGTGTACTCGACGGATGCCGACACCGAAGACGACGCGACGCGGCTCGGCCGGATCGAACTCGCCCGCCGTGTTGTCGATGCGAAGGCTGCGGTTGTGATGGTCGTCGAGCCGGTCTCCGCAGCGGACTGCCCGTACGAGGCGTTCGGCATCGGCGACTACGTGACGATCCCGAACACGACGGGCGGCACGACGTCGGTGCAGGTGCTGTCGATCTCGGTCCGCCAGGATGACCAAGGGTTCGCCGAGTGGACGTTGGAGCTGAACAAGCGCTGGCGCGTCCCCGAGCGCGAACAGTCGGACCTGTTGCGTTCGATCGGCGGCAAGACGCAAGGATCGGTCGCCGACAGAGGCGTGGTCGAGTGATGGCCCGCGCCCGTCCGAGCTACCTCCGTCCGCATCAACCGATCTTTCGCCAGCGGATCATTCACGGCGCGGTCGAAGTCGGCCGCACCCCTGGGCTCATCCCGGGGCCAAACCCATT
>Ga0307377_10002711_pt1 | contig 20659 bp, 21 predicted proteins | sample TR3MG_FD_202535 | JGI IMG/M metagenome (GOLD analysis project Ga0307377, IMG submission 202535) | Soil microbial communities from Risofladan, Vaasa, Finland - TR-3 | ecosystem: Environmental > Terrestrial > Soil > Coastal area > Acid sulfate soil | place: Finland: Risofladan, Vaasa | collected... | reverse complement strand
TTAAGTAAAACCTTATCCCAGGTATATGCCTTGGCAGTAGCCTTGGCCTTTGCACCAATGTCCTCTTTGAGCTCCCCGTCCACCGCCTCTTTCATTTTCGTAGTCATCTCATCAAGAGAAATGTGGAACCAGTTTACGTCTTGATAAAGAGGATGTGACATAACCCATCTAATATCCGAAACCTTTGAGGACATCGAAGTAAGCGGCGCGGAGTTTTCATGGTTCGTATAGGCCCTATTTCCCGTATTGATATTGCAAATTACTGGCTTACCCGAAGACATAGCCCTAAGGATATTGTGGCCCCAACCAAGTCCTCTGGCCGGATTAATATAGCAATCAACAGTATTGAAGATAGACGCCTCAAACTTCTCATCAACATCGTCTGTAATGGCAATAACAGATGCCTTGCTTTCACCCTTGTAGTTTGCAAGGATTTTATTGATAGCATCTTTTCTTTCCTGAGGATTGCCACCAATAATAGATGTTTTCCAAATAAGATGAACCTTTTCGTCTGGTCCAAACTGATTGTAGAAAGCAGGCAGTACGATATCAAGGCCAGAAACGGGATCTAAGTTGGTGTGCATTCCAAAATAGTAATGACCCTCTTTTCTAAGACCCTCAATAGCCTCTACTTTGTCGTTAAATCTCTTAGAGTCTAAGCCAAACGATACAACGACAATTTTCTTTCTAACGCCACTTCTTTCGAAGATTTCCTTCTGAGCCTTAGTTGGAACCCAAACTTCATTAGTGGGATAAGAGTTCAGAATTAATGTTTGAGCATAAGATAGTTTGTCAAACTCTGTAAATACCCAAGGAATATTAGCCACGGCATCATTGTCTGAAATTAACAGATTTTCAATACCTGTCATAAAGATGGATACAAACTTTTCTGTAAACTTTACCTTTGTTAATGGGTCAAGCTTTTGCAGAATATCTTGTCCAATGCACGTTAATGCTTCATCGTTTGGCTTGTCCAAAGGATTTAAGAGAACATTAATCCCCATTTCAGACAATCCCATGGCTGCTTCGCGCACCAAGCTTGAACGCTCTGATTTTTCAAAAACTGGTCCTATAATCTTTACTGAAATTGACATATTATACCTCTAAAATATTTATTGAAGCCGCAGTGGTTGCGGGTGATTTTGTGCTTAATGTTGGATTTAACAGACCATCCATAACGTCTTCCCATTGAGGAATGGTTGCATCCCAGGTCATTTTTTCGGCTACGCTTCTTGCATTTTTAGCAAGAGTAAGCCTATGTTCTTTGTCTTGATAGAGCTTTTCAAGAAGTTCGGCCATTCTTGTTGGGCGAGGAATGGCTCTTTCTACTGGATGGGGAATGCCAGTAATAAAATCATCAGGGTAATCTACCTCGATCAATTCTGCTGCAGTTTTGGAATATTCAACATGAGATGAAAAGTCCGTAACAATCTGAGGAACACCAGCAGCCATTGTTTCCAAAATTGGAATACCAAAGCCTTCTCCCTGAGTGGGAAGCATATGAACATCAAAAAGGTTCATTACAATATTCAAATCTGATTCAGTTAAGCCATTGCCAATATTATAATTTGGCGTAAAGATAACCTTGCCCTTAAGATCATACATATCTGCAAGCTGGGGAATATTGTAGGCTTGATCAATAGGTGCGGCATGGCACCACAATTTTACATTTTCTTTGTCTTTTGCAAATATGGCAAAGGCCTTAATGATTTTATCATAATTCTTACGGGGTTGATTTCTTGCCACCACGCCCACAATAAAATCCTCTTCCTTTAGGCCCACTTTCATTTCGAGGTTTCGCATATCCTTAACGGATGCATAGTGAACAAGACCTCTATTTTTTATCTTATCTTCTGCCGAGAGAGGCTTAAATGATTCCGTATTACAACCATGATAGATGAACCGCGGATTTCTAAGATTTGGCTCTGCTTTAAGCATTTCATCTACGCCATACTGAGTTTCACAAACAACCTGATCAACCTTGTTTAGCCAGTCAAACCAATAGCCGGGAACTGGAGAGCCATCTACGGGAGTATATGCAACCCACTTAAATGTATTTCTATTTTTGATTTCATTAATATAGTTTACCATCCAAATATCTGCAACAGTCCAGAGAATTTGAGGCTTAACCATATCAATGATTTTTTCTAAGCCATGAACTCCTGCTTCTGGAAATCCGTTGCGACCAAAGTCTTTAGCCGATGCTGGAAGAATTGTAAATGGAAAATTATGAGGATATCCATTAAATCCCCAACCGGCAATTACTATATTATACTTCCCGGTTTTATGTAGACCCATTGCTATTTCTCTCATTACAACTGCCTGGCCTGTATGGAGCTGAGGCGAATCGGACATTAATAAAATTGTAGGCTTATTGGGGTCTTGTGCTACTGGTTTTGGGGCTTGGTTTTCTGGCATTAAACTCTCCTTTTTGGGTAATTTATATAAATATATCAAATATTCCCGTTGTATTTATACTATTCTTGATCCTGCTTCTGTCTTTTCTATAGTAATTACTTCATCAAAATAACTTTTAATATCACTTCTATGCGTAATAACTAAAATGGTTCCAAAGTCATTCTGTAATTCATTTATTATTTCCATTATCTTTTCTACACCACTTCCATCTAAGGGACTAACTGCCTCGTCAATAATTAAAAACTCAAGCTTAGACTTAGACCTTCTTAACAATAGTTTGGAAAGGGCCACTCTGAGAACAAAAGAAATTCTAAACTTCTCCCCGCCGCTATAGCTTGTAAATGGAAAGGTCTTTTGCCCATCATTAATTAAAACTTCAAAAACAAGCTTTTCATGCTTTTCAGACTTGCTCTTCTTAACTTCCTTTTTGGTCTTAAATGTAATTGAAAGGCGACCATTAGAAAGTTTGCCCAAGATAGCATTGGCCTCACTCTCCAATTCTTCTAAGGCTGTTTCCAAAATATATGAACGAATACCCTTGGAGCTAAAAGCATTCATCACATCACCATAGACGGCAAGGAGTTCATTCTTTTCATCTACCTGAACAATCTTATCCTCAATATCCAACAGGGATTGTTTTGTCTCTTCAATCTTTTGATTATATGAACTCAGATTAGACTTGGCATAGGCAATATTTCTATTATGAGACTCGACAGAGCTTTCATGGGTTGCAATCTTTTCTCTGATGACTCTATTTTCCTCTTCTAATTCTTGAGGGTTTTTATCTAAAAGATCAAGGCTTTCATTTACTTTATCTAATTCGGACTGCCTCGTAGCCACTTCTTCTTTTTTAGTTTTTACTAGAGATTTCCAACGATTAAGCCCTTCGCCAGAATCAATATATTCAATATCCTCAGTCATCTTTTTTATTTCTGAATTAATCTGATCAATAAGCTTTTGCTTGGCTTCAATGGCACCCGGAGTAACAATCTTGGACTGCTTATCCTGAAAATCAAGCCTTAAAGCAGTAGCATTGGTGGCCTCAAGCTTTAGAAGGATAGTATTCTCTTCATCCTTGCTTGCCTTAAGTTTGTCATTAATGGCAGCAAGTTCACCAAAGGTTACATTTCCCTTTTCTTTCAAATGAGAAACATAATGCTCAAAGCTGTCTTCTGTAAAATCGTTTAGGCAATTATCACATTTTTCACCCGGCTCAATTGTCGGATTCTTTATTTTCAACTTTATGACTCTTAATTCTTCCTCTTTCTTTTCTTTGTCCTCATTAAGATGCATGTCCTTTGCTATCAACATGGCATATTCGCCCTTGAGGCCTCTGATCTTATCTTCCTCTTCGTTCACCTTCTTTTCAGCCTCTTCTGCAAGGATTTTATATTTGTCAGACTCAGCCTTAATGGCTTGAATATCTTCCCCGTCTACTTGCGACTGCTTTTCTACAATACTATCTTCTAACCTCTTTTTCTTATCAGCCAATGTGTTCTTATATTCATTGGCATCTTTAACGGACGACTCAAGCTCTCTGTTTAGGTTTTCAAGCTGAGATAAAAGGCTTCTTTTAGTCTTTTGAAGGCCGTCCATTGAGGAGTATTTATTCTGAATAACATCATACTTCTCTCTATATTTGATTAATTCATTTTTGACAGTTGCAAGGTCTTTTTCCAAGCTAGAAATAACACGGGTTGCCTCTGTTATTTCGCTCTGAGTTGACTCGAGGATTCTATCAAACATTTCCTTTTTATCAATAAACTCTTCAAGTATTCTCTTCTCTTCTAGTATCGTCTTATACTCTTCTTTTGCCTTTTCATAAAACTCGTCATACTCTAAGAGATTTAAGACTTTCTCTAATAGCTCGCGGCCCTCATTGGGACGGCTTGTATTTGCAAGGGAATTAACATCATCCTGCTTAATATATACAGAGTTTACAAATGTCGTATAGTCGAGATTTAAGAAATCTTTAATTTTCTTATTAGTCTCAGTAACATTTGCTCCATTGCTAACCTGTCCATCAATATAAAAGTCAAGAGTAGTGAGAGAGCTTTTCTTGTTTCTCCCGCGGATAATTTTCACATTCTTGCCATCATGCTCAAATTCATGTTCGACAATGCAACTATCCTTGTCGTCTTTGACGTTTAAATCAATTGAAGAAGCTTTGGATTCACCCCAACCATTCCAGCCTATAGCCTCAAAAAGATTAGTTTTGCCCGAGCCATTGGAGTCACTAATATCGCTATTATTCATTCCAACAACAAGGGCTTTTCTGATCTTAGAAAAGTCAATCTCTGCCGTATTATAGGAGAGATAGTCCCGAATTTTGAGCTTGCCTAACTTCAAGGTTCCAGTCTTCGAACTGGTATATGAAGTAATTTCTGCCTGGATTTTGCGGCCACTCGAAGCTGTTGAGCTTTCTTACTGGGTTGTTCAGTAAAGACAACCTTATCCTCATTGGCAATACGAATATCTTCTGCCGATGGTCCAAATTCGCCATCATCGTCCATTTCTGAGACTTCTTCGCCCTCCATGTCTTCGTCCTCATCTTCGTCCACCAATACAGAAGCTTTACTTGCGCGACTTGGGCGACTTGGTTGAAGAGTGGCAGCTTGAAACACTTCAAGAACTTGATTTGAAATACTGTCAATGGCTCTCTGATTTTCAAGTCCGTTTTTAATCAAAACTCTTGACACAGAATTTCTAAAAACACTTTCTGCTTGAGTTAAAATTGAATCACCACAGAAGGGGCATGCATTATTGGCAATTGCATACCTCATACTCTGTGCTACCTCTTGTTCACATCCATTACATATCATTTTCCTTTCCTCCGTTTATTGACTTAATAATTTTTTCCCCAATCTCTATAAATTTCTTTCTATTCAAAACATTGTGGGTCTTTGCATAATGACTTAGGGACTGTATTGCATCCATAGATTCTGTGAAGCCCGCATTGCTCCTTCTTTCATCGTTCTTCTTAATGCTTGGAATTGGCAACCCATGAATCCAATAGGCTGACTTTTCAATCATGGCAGCAACTTTCTTAATATCGTATTTGTTCTTATTCTCTTCCGAAAGTATTACGCCAAGCCTTACAATGGCATCCTTCATATCTAATGCCCTACTTTCTAAATCCTCCATTATTACCTTTTGAGGATCATCCTCCTCGGACAAGTCGTATTTTAAATCCACAAAGACTCTTGCCGCCACTTTCATAAACTTATAGGAAGTCTTTCCATCTGCATATCTAACCAAACAAAAGCCTTTATCTTCCTTAACCTCATTGAAGTCTACTCTATTATTTGATCCAGTATAGATTACAAGGGGCTTTTTATATACTACCTGAAACTTATGAATATGACCCATAGCCCCATAAATAAAGTCTCTATCCTTGAAAATGTCACCAGAAATCAAAGGCTCGGCAAACTTATCTACATATCTTTGCTCATCTCCAACTACACAATCTCGCAGAGTAAAATGCCCCGCGAATATTGTTGGAACCTTGGGATCTCTTGAGTCATAAAGCTCCTTTACCTTTTCATCTACATATTTCTCGACCTCTTTTGAATTCTCTAATCTCAAAAGGCCCCGAATAGGATAGGGAAAGCTCAAAATCTGAACTTCTTCGGATTTGAGTTTTAGCTTAATAATCTCGGGCTGTCTGGAAATAATAAAATTGTCATGTCTGTTTAGTAGAGTTTCAATAACGCCAATAGCATGAGTTTTATTGTCTGCCAAGAATAGGTCATGATTTCCAAGGGTTATAACGGTGGGAATATTGGCATCTTGGAGCTTCATAATCCCTTTGGCAAATTCATTAATCTCTTCTGGAGTGGGATTCTTACTTCTAAAAATATCCCCCACCATAAGGCAGAAATCAACCTTTGCTATAATCATTTCATCAATAGACTGATTATAAGTTTTGACAAAATCAATAAACCTACTATTGAAGCCGCCAGCCTCCACTTTGCCCTGATAATTACCTAAATGAATATCGGCTATATGTCCGAATGTGAAACCCATTAAATCATATCCATAATCTTTTCAACAAAATCATCTATGCTTTCCTCATTTACGTTTTGGTCATTTCCAAAAAACATATCCATCTCTTTGTAACACTTAAAAACTAATTCTTTTTTTGTCGGGTCTTTATAGAGCATATTTCTTAAAAAGATTCCAAGTTGATACTTCATATTATTCTTATGCTGGATTATCTTAAATTTATCCGCGGTCAGATTATTAATGACCGAATTAATCAAGAATTTATCAGAGGTTACATCTGTATCCTCACTGAACATATCAATAACTTCATCATAGCTTTTGCTATCATATTCCATGATAAACTGAACTACACCACCACCTGAGGCACACCCAAAGCAGTAAAAGGAATTATTCGGATAAATAAAGAATGAAGCCGTCTTTTCATTATGAAGAGGGCATTTCATTCTTAGCTTACCCGTGGCGTCTTCCCATGGCTCAAAGCCGTGACCCTTGATCATTTCTAAGAGATCAACTCTATCGTTAACATATTTTGCTATGGCCTTTTTTTGGGCCTTAGTCATCGTCATCAATGAAAGACTCGGCATTCGTTGAATCCTCTGTTTCTGCAATTAAGCAGATGGAATAATCCGTTGCCATTGACCATGTTAGACCGGCCTGACAACGCCTGGCCTTAATGAGCTTTACGGTCATAGTATTAAACTCATTGCCAGCCGTAAGACTTCTAATATACATGGCAAAGTCAGCCTTTTCCGGCACAATCTTTGAGCGTCCAAAATCGGTCAGAGAAATATCTTCAAATTTCTTATTGTGAGCTTCGGTTTTTGCCTGATGAGTAGTAATAACAAATATACCTCTACCATTAAGTGCCGTTTCTGCCCAATTTTTAAACTCTACAACAATCTGACCCTTGTTCTGCCAATCCTTATCTTCCTGTGGCGCATTTAATGGCGATATATGCTCAAGAGAGTCAAAGATTACAACGTCAGGGACCCAGTTTTTGGATATCTTTAAGTCATTAACATATCCCTCTACCGTTGCCACATTGTCTGTGGGATTTAAAAACTTAGTTACAATATGATTGTCCCTAGATGTCATATATTTGGTGCATTCATCCAAGGCTGCCAAGTCATTTGCATTAAGGGAGTCCTTGCCATCCATAATGCTCTTATAAGATACTCCTGCTGCTCGGGAATAGGTGCGGTCATCAAAGTGTCCAGGGCGCATTTCTGCTGTTAAAAGCAGAACATTTGCACCATTTTTCCAGAGGTTATAGGACATATTGGTGAGAGCCATGGATTTACCAGCATTAATATTACCAAGAACAAGCAATAGATCGCCGTATTTGAATCCATTCAATTCGTTATCAATATGTTTATGACCAATATAAAATCTTTTTTCCTTGGACAAATCTCTTTCTTTGATTCCTGCAATGTTTTTGGCAATCTCATGAGTTGTATAGCTATATTCGCCCTCGCGCTCCTCTACAACTTCATTGCCAATATTGATAAATTCTTTACCAAAGTCCTTTACTGTTCCTGCAAACTTTTCGGCACTATCCATATTTCCAGAATCAAGCTCTGAATAGTTTTTGAGATGGTTTGTGAATCTTTCTTTGACATAATTAAGCTTAAGCTCATCTACTAAAGCACCAAACTCATTGGGTGTTGGTGGCCTAGCCTCTTTTGCATACTTGTGGATTAATTTAAATTTAATCTTAAGTTGAGCACCGTTATTGGTGTCTTTGTATGCTTCATAGATTTTTTGCATACTTGGAACGGTTTCATACTTTTTAAACCACTTAATAAAGCTTGATGCCGCCAACTTGGTAACACTATCTGTATTAAATAAGTTTAAGAAAATGCCATTCTGATGAGCCTTTCTTACACAGCCCTCATCTATGGTCATTAAGTAAAGAACCTTATCTTGTGTTGATTCTACGTCTAATAGGCTCATCTTCCATTCTCCCTAAAGTCTTCATCTTGGAATGAAATCAGTTCAAAATTGTGCTTCATCATGGAATACACATATTGTCCATAATGTTTCTTGATATCCTCTAATCCATTTTGAATATTTGAAATAATAATTGTAGGCTTGCTTGCCCTTCTCTTTAAAATATTCATCTCTAAAAGCCTGCTGGACGAGGCTTCATTGCCATTGCCACTAAAATAATCAGTTTCCTTCAAAAGCTCATCTAGAACCAGGAAGTCCGTATTGTGAAAAATGGCATCATAATCATCCTTGACATCATCTGCCTTCCAGCCTCTTCGAGTAAATGCTTCAAACAATACTGGGTAGAATTCATAATGGGCAGAATATCCGTGTCTAGTTGCCTCTTTAAGTATCTCAAGAGCAAGCATGGTTTTGCCCGTTCCCTTGGTTCCATAAAGGAATAACCCGCGGCCGTCCCTATGATAGTCCTTAATGTTGCTACAAATGCTTTGAATCTTTTCTTTTACAATAATTTTTTCAGGTGAAGTCTCCTTGAATTGATCAAGGGAAAAATCAAAGTATTCCCTTGGGACATTGGCTGCATCATATCTGTGATGATTGATAGCTCTCTTAATGCATTCACATTGTTTTGCAAACCCCTCTTCCTCTTCTCCACGGTAGGCCCGCTTGTCTGAAAAAAGATAACCCTTTCCATTACAAATCTTACATTCTTTTACTATATATCCAAATTTAGTTTGCATGAACTTCTCCAAAGCTTTCTTTTAGAAACTCATCCACGGCCTGATTGTCAAAGCTATTATACATCCTTGCCTCTATCTCCTCTCTGGTTAAACCCTTCTTTACAAATATATCAAAAACAGCCCGCATATTCGTAACTATATCGCCTGTTTTCTGCTTTACTTCTGGTGCAAATTTTGCATCTGTATTACCATTAACCACAAGAGCATTATGAGCATGTTTTCTTAGCTCTGGATATAGCCCCAAAGATGATACTTGTTCAAATTTATTCTTTTGCTTGGCTCTCTGAATAATCCATTCAAAGAATTTTCTGGTGAGCTCAGGTGTGTCGTTATTCTTTTTCATACAGTCTTTTAGATGTCTAATTTCCATTGCTGCATTTCGGGAAATATACTTAGCACCAAAGATTCGACTGAGGGTTCTATAGTAGAACTCAACTAAAGATTCGCCCGTATCTGGATTCTTAGTTGTCTCAAAGTTTATCTCTTTTCCTTGACTTGTTGCTGTCATTTCCATGTTGTCTTGTTTATGAAACTGATTAATATAAAGAATCATATCAATCTTTTCTTCCTCACTAACTAGATCCTCATTAAACATCTTCTCTACAATCTTAATCTTGCCTTCTTTATTTAGATATTTAGGAGTTTTAATGACAATTTCCCAAACATTAGCCTTCTTAGTTTTTGATATTAAACCTACAGCAAATAACACTTTCAAAATAACCCTAATAGACTCTTTCGAAATGTTTGATTTTTCAGCAATATAGCTTGCCGTTAAGGGTTTGCCCAAAGTTTTGTCGCTCATATACAAAATGTGAAAAAATAGTCCTGCGGCATCGGGTCCAATAAATCTAATATAATCCAAATAAATTATATTGAAGGCTTTGGCCGCTCTCGATTCCATTAACATTAGATTAAATCCTTTATGCTGGTGTTGTTCAATACAACACGTTCAAACTCGTCTTCGCTTATATCATCAATTACCGTATCAAACAATTGTTGCTTCTTTTCTAATATTTTTAACACCTTTTCTTCGATTGTGTTCAAGCAAATAAGGTTGATAATTAGAACCTTGTCATTCAGTTGCCCCATTCTGTCAATTCTTGCTCCGCGCTGACGATTTACTGCTGGGTTAAAAGATAGATCATAATTAATAAGAATCCAGGCCGTTTGCAAGTTTAGTCCAGCCTTACCGGCATCCGTAGATATGAATATCTTTATGTCTTTTTCGTTATTAAATTTGTAAGAGATTTTCTTTCGCGTATGGCATTTGTCGTCATCATTATAGTAGGGGCAAGTGCCACAATCGTCCTTTTGCTTTTCCTCATGAATGAGCTGATCCAACTCAATCTCTGGCATATTTGGATTGTATTTCGTTATATCTTTTTCTATTTCACTATCTAAGCGACAATCATTCTTGACACCACCATGAAGATGTACGGAAGTATAGCCGATATGCTCCTCAATTATCTTTGCCATACGCTCATATTGCGTAAATATTACAATTTTTGCGTCTGGAGGAAGGTCGTCTATAATTTGTTTTAGCTCTTTAAATTTAGATGATATAATTTTTTCATTTTCTTCTACTAAATTCAAGCAATCACAAAGCTGTCTTAGATATCCCACTTGAGTTAATGTATTTACAAACTTCACTTTGCCTGAGTTTACATCTTCTAAAATGCCAGCTTTGATCTCTTTATATTTCTTGTTCTCAGATGTATTCAGAGTTATATAAAAGTTGTTTTCTACCAGCTCAGGCAAATCGTCCAATACATCCCTTTTCCTTCTGCGAATCATAGAAAAGACTACTTTCTTATTAATCTCTTCTAAATTTTTATATTTTCCATGATCAATCTGGCCGAAGAAATTGGTAGTGCAATATCTATTCTTGAAGGGGATTGGATTTATGCCAAAAACCTTGGGGGTCAAAAACTTCATGACCGTAAACAAATCCATTAGATCATTTTCAATAGGCGTTCCAGTAAGCCCCACTCTTCTCTTGCTTTGCAGCTGGGACATTGCCTTCACTGTATCGGTTTTGTAATTCCTTGCTCTCTGAATCTCGTCGCAAATAACCAAGTCCCATTCCATATCTTTGAGCATGTCAATGTCGCGATATAACAGATCGTAGTTGACGACAATAAAGTTCGTAGTTTTGTTATACTGCTTTTCTCTATCTTTTCCACCTACAATGGTGTAAGAATAATTTGTGAATTTTCCGATTTGTATGGCCCACTCATATTTAACAGAGGCCGGACTAATAATAAGAATCCTTGGCCTCTTCTTTGCCTTTGCTATTGTGTCAGAGGCAATGGCAATTCCAATGAGACTTTTTCCAAGTCCCATATCAAGAGCTACAAGCCCTGATTGGATCTTTTCAATGAATTTCACTGCAACCTTCTGGAATGGGAATAGCTTTACATCCTTTTTAAGACCCAAAGGCTTATATTCAACGTCCTTAGAGTCAGATAAGTCCTTGATGGACTTAAGCTCCATCGCCACCTCTGCATATCTCTTGTTTGCATCTGGGGTAGCCTGAAGGTTTACATTATTATCCTTGCAGAGCTTTTTGAGAATAAAAAAGTCGGCAATTGGAAAAATCCAACCACCGACGCTCTTCTTAAAGACCCTATTGGGCAAAGACTGTGCTATAGAAGACAACTTTTTGTCAAACTCAAAAGAGAGTTTGAAATTTTCTTTATCAAAATTTTCAACAATCATACTTTAACTTCTACGATTAGGGCTATTAAGACGAGTTCCAGATTGTTTTTTATTCAATCCGAAATTGACACCTGGACCATAGATAGGAGCTATCTTATTAGGATATTTCCCACCATTGGTATTGCCAAGTCGAGGCGTGGCAGACATATAATTATCATTAGGAAGGGTGAAGTCAAGCGACACCCCACATTTACAGCGTGGGCATTTGTTTGGCTGCGTGGCTAAATTTATAGTTAAATCCCACTTACAATTATTACACCAAAAACGACTAAGCATCAATAAACCTATTCCCCAGTTTATTTAATTCCATTTTTGCTCTACCTACATTACCTTCTTTTGTTAGAGCAACAACAAAGAAGCCATCTTCCATTACTTTAAGACATAAGATATAGCCTTCGCAGGTGGCTATCATATCTTCTAAATTCATATTTGCAGACTTGAATCCACGTATTGTTTCAACTAAATTAGCCGCTATATTGTCGGCATATAATTCAGCTTCGGCAGGGGTATTCTTGAAAATAATAAGACCATCAAATCCGCTAAAGAAAGACAGAATGGCCCCATCCACATCTCTACAAATACTTTCAGTTTTAGACTGCAACTCCTGATTTGACATTAACTATTTCCCAAGGGTAATTAATCCAGACATCATTTTCAACCTTGGCTGCATAAAATGTCGGTGTGACAATTGACTTATTTTTATAATGAAGCGTAGCGGTGCAAAACTGTTTTGGATCTGGATCTATTTTTTTAATTGCTCTTATTGACTCTTCAAGACATATCCCAGAGTCGGCTATGTCATCTACTATTAAAATATTATGATAGGACTTAAATAGGCCAACCATAGAGATATATAAATCTCTCTTAACTTCTGCTGAAAATTCTTTGTCCTTATAATGCGTTACAGTCATTACTCCGTGGGGGATTTTTAAACGATGGGACAATAATACTCCGGGGATTAAACCACCTCTATTTATGCTTACTATCCAGTCAAACTTTATACCTGCTCTATTTATCTGCTCTTCTAAGTTGTCAATTCCGTCTTCAATGTCGTTCCAAGTGAGTGTCTTTTCCATTTCGTGTGGCCCTCATTATTTCTAAAGATTTTGAAGTTCCGATTATGTCTGCTCCTGCCTCTAACATAGCTTCTGCTTTTTTCAAGTCAGAAATACCCCCTGAGGCCTTTATTAATATTGAATTTTGTGTGAAGTCTTTGAGTTTTTTTATATCATCTACTGTGGCACCTCTGGGCCCATATCCGGTTGATGTTTTAACATAATCTACTTCATGCTTAATGAGTAGGTCGCACATCTTCTTAATTTCGAAATCATTTAAATATGCTATTTCTATAATGTATTTTAATTTGTAGGGATAGGTGTATTTTCTGAGTTCTGAAATTTCGCTTTCTACATAGTCCCATTTTTGAGACTTAATTGCACCGATATTTACAACGGCATCAAATTCTGTTGCATCACCTATGGCATCTTCTACTTCTATAACTTTTGAAACAAGATTGTTGTTGCCGTGAGGAAATCCTATAACTGTGCAAATTTTGAGATTTTTATCTTTTGTCGTTTCAGCAATGTGTGAAACCCAGGACGAGGCAACGCATACTGATCTAAAATCGTTGTCGATTGCCTCTTGGCACAACTTGTCAATGTCATCTTGCGTTGCATCTGGTCTTAGTAATGTGTGGTCTATTTTTAGGTTTATATTTTCCATATAATATTATACAGAAAAGATCAACAAATTTCAAAGGAAAAGCAGTTAAAAATAAAACGGGAGACAGATTATCTCCGCCTCCCGTTTTATTATATTAACTTACCGCGGATATTACTGTCCTAATATTTCTGGAAAGTCCGGGTTGGTTTCGCCATCAAGAAGATCCTCACGAATCTGAGGTGTGGGGCTACCATGAGGGCTTGTAGTGGATCTCTCACCAGTTCCATTGCTGTCCTGTTTGGAAGCATTTGGATTCTGTGCGATAACACCAGCATTAGTTGCAATTCTGTCAAGATCATCTGAGTTAGAACCAAATTCTCTTGAAGTTTCAAGACCCTTACCTGTGCGGGCAAAAGTCTTTTCACCAAGCTCTGTATTATATTCATTATCTGAGGTAGGAAGTGTAGGTGTTGCGTTATGACTTGGAAGATTAGAATGATATCCTGAATCTACTGACGAATTAGCTCCGTCCGAAGTGCGGGCAACATATTCTGAATTCTTAGCAGTAACGTCAACCACTGATTGAATTGTTGGTGGATTCTGTGAGCTTGTAGAAGCGGTTGCACTTGCTCCGTTAAATACATCTTTCTCAGTAGCGATAGGGCTAACTGGAATTTGATTTGTAGATTGATTACCATTGGAAGTAGATCCTCCAACGGATGCGTTTGAGCCACCTGCGTTTCCGCCTTTGGCTGTTCCGTAATTCATGATAGTCCCAGTGGAGGCATTACGTCCTCTGGATACTGGGGCTGTGACTTCTGGCTGATTAGGCATTATAAATGTCCTCCGTTTTGATATAGTTTTTCAACTGCTAATTAAATAGATTTTTATAAAAAAACTACTAAATTAATTAATTAATTAATTATCGGATTTTTTACCCAATTGATCTCTAACGGCTAATAATTCGTCTTTTGTGGGCAAACTTCCATCGGCATTAGGGCCAACTTTAACCGCTTTTATCTTATTTTTCGCACCTTTTGGTCTACCAAGGCCCGCAGTCTTTTTGGCTTTCTTGGTCTTAGCCGGCTCCTGGGGGCCATCAGACTTATTTTTAGGATCACTCGCAATATCGGCTTCTACGTCATCGAGAAACTGATCACTATCTTTGCCTTCTTCCTCAAAATATCTTTTATTATAACCAACATAGACATGATGATCTTTCAGCATATTAATGGCAACAGAGCTTATTTTTGATTCCTGTTTGCAGTGTGGGCAATATACCTTATCTTTCTCTTTATCCACTTCTGCCGAAAAGTCTCTATTGCATTTTTCATTATCACAAGTAGCCTTTAGCCCATTTGGCGGCACCGTCAGTTCTGCCCTTGTAATAACATCACGCCTCTGCTTCATCATGGTTTTTGTGAAGGAGCTAACAGGCACTATCTCATTGCAGTCCATACAGATAACTACATCCTTTCCCTCATCCAATTTGGCCTCAATATTAGTGCCACATGTGCAATCCATTAACATACTATTCCCTCCATTATATTAATTCAACGCAAGATATAGGAATTACCACTCTTTGATTCTCATGATTAAATAACAGAGTATCTATTCCTAATTTTGTTTCTTTATTTTTTGAGCGATGAATATCTGCTACTATTCCGTCAAATGAAGCAAAAGGTCCAGAAGTAATCTTAACCTTTGAGTTAATATTAATCAAATCTTCATTTTCACTCTTTTCTTCCTTAAAATCTTCCATTAGGTTGAAAACATGATTCATATCAACATCTTCAACGCTTGCCATTATTCTTCTAATGCCGTTAATTCCTGACATATTTAAAACACCCGGAATATCTAAAACAATAGAAAGGATGTCTTGTTTATATTCTTCTTCACAGCAAACAAAAACATATCCTGGGAATATTTTTTCTGAATAATTGTAAAGTCGATCCTTGTTAAATCTTTTTTTCTTAATTGTTGGAACCAAGGTCTTTTTAAATATTTTTCTTATTCTATCAGAAGTTTCAATAGTGTTTTTGATTTTCTGTTCAAAACCACTTGTAATATTAATTATATACCAGTTTAAATTCAAAGTAGATCACCCCGTTTATCTACCGCCTCTCTTCATTCCAGGTCGGCTTTGTGGATTATTGTCAATAGGCGTAGGAGCTGGTCTTGGCTCTCTTGGCTCTCTTGGCGTGTTTATATTTATAGTACCTGGGGATTCATCAAAACCTGGGTTCACTGGCATTCCTTTCTTTCTTTGAATTGTTTTGCCGCCTTGCTGGTTATTAAATAGACCTCCGACCCCACTGCCAAAGTCTACATGTATTCCATCGTCCAATCTATTTTGCTGGGTTTTCATTTTATTGTAACCAGCTCGGACTTGTTTCATCATATCGTTAATATGTTCACTTGGTAGAGCCAGACCATTAAATAATACATAGGCTCTTAAATAATTTACATTTTCATCTGCATAAACACCGCGGAAAAACATTCCACCATCTAAGCGTTCAGCAATCTTATCAAAAATTCCATTAATATGTTCAGCAGACCCAGTAGTTCCCAAAGTCTTTTCTGAACCAACAATAATTACACCACTTGCCGATGCTGTGGCCAAATCAAAGCCGTCCATAAAGAAGTGATTTACAACCTCTTCTCCGAGGCGGCTACTGTCAAAATCTTCGTTTACATCAAAATGACCAATGGCGCATACACCGCCAGTGGTCATAAGTCTTTTCAAATCCTGAGTATCTAAACCAGAAATGAATTTTGTAGGTTTTTGTGAATATTCATTAAACTTCTTAACAACTGTAACAATTGCTCCGTTTAATGGACCCCAAAAATTAGCTGCTGTTGGCTTGAACTTCGATACAAGCTTATTATTATCAACAATGATTAAGGGGCTAATTGATGCATCTTGTGCATTCTGATGTATTTCTTTTAAGTTATCTAAGGCATTAACGAATACAAGAGTTGATTCGTTCATTAAGGGAAGGGTATAAACAATACCTACGGGAATTCCAAGTTCTGCACATGCTTGGGCAACTACAATTCCCAAACCGCCACCTGTTCCACCGCCACCACCAATACAAACCATGCAGGACTGAATATCCTGAGCATGTGAGCGAATGAACCTTAATACATCTGTATAAAATTCATCAATAGCATTTCTAACCATGTTGGGATCTTTGCCGGCTCCGCCCTGAGTTCCTATGGGAATAATGAGCTTATCGGCATCGTCTAATTCCAATCCGTCCAAATCAGTCTTGGCAGTATTCATTACAATAACTTTCTTAAAGCCATTGAAGTAAAATTCTTGAGCAATTCGTCCACCAGCCTCGCCAGCTCCGATAATCAAGATATTATTATTTAAATTTGCATCTACATCTACAGTAACCATAATTTTTTCTCCTCTGTGATATTTATTATATCAATTTATTACTTCGTTTTTTTCTATATTTTTCTAATATTTTTAATATTCTTCTTTCTTTATCGTCTATAAATTCAGGCATTTTTAGCTTAATTGTGAAATAATGTGACCCATCTTCAATTCCAAGGTTTTTTACCTCTATTACTTGATTATGATCAGAATATTCAGGTATTGTGATCTGTGCAGCCCCATGGATAGAATCAACCGTTAAAACGGCTCCCAGGACGCATTTTAGAAAATCGACCTCAATTGAGCTGTAAATGTCCTTATTTTTTCGGGTAAAAATAGGGTCATTTTTCACGATTGGTTTGATGAAAAGATTGCCATAAGTTTTGCTTCCATGGTCATAGTTTCCACCACCAAGAACCCTTAATGCCACACCGTCAGCAAGAGCCATAGGGAATTTTACATTTATGCTCTTTTCTTTTTGAATACTGCATTCGCCATTGCAGGCATTACACTCCACTCTTCTTCCAGATCCTTGACAATTATTGCAGGGAAAAGCTATGGATATATGTGCATTTCCACGCGATTGTCTACCGGTGCCTTTGCAGTATGAGCAAGGGCCGAATTTATAATTACCATGTTGCTCTTTATGCTCTTCGCAATCTGTGCACTTGTCTTTTATATTGTAGGTTATTTGTTTCTCAAGACCAAAACACGCTTCTTCAAAGGTTAAGTTAACCTGAGCTTCTAAGTCTAAGTTATAAAGTGTGGGTTGAAATACGGCTTCTTTATACTTATTGAACAAATCATGATTAAAACCCGCATCAATAATGTTACCCTTTGAAATCTGCTCATAGGCATGTTTTATTTCTTTGAATTTTTCTTCTGCATCTGGGTCTTTATTAATATCTGGGTGATATTTTTTTGCAAGGGATTTGTAGGCGGCTTTTGCTTCATCGCTGCTACTATTGGGATTTATACCTAAGGTTTCATAATAATTATTCATCTATGGTATTATATAAAAAAACCCCTGGAAATCCAGGGGCTTTTTTGCATTCTGATTTAAAAGGCTCTTACGAATTGACGTTGTTAATCATTACATCATTATCATTGGAATCTTCGAAAAATTCCCCTGTTTTTGTAACGACAACATCGTTGCCCAATTCTGCAATAAACTTATCAACTTCAAGACAATTGGTTCCCTTAATACCATTTGTCTCGGAGACGACTTTGCCTTCTTTACTTACTGTGATTTTAATTGTAGCTGACATATTTTTATTATCCTTTCATCAATAATAAGTTATGCGGAAACGATTTGACTTTCGTCAATTTCGCCTTCGAGGGTAATGGAGCCATCTGCCTGGATAGTCTCGGTAAGTCCAAGAATACCATAGGTAGAGCTTGCATTTACTTCTTTCTGAATCTTGTTCACGGCATATCGCTGAGCTACCGAGTCCGCAAGACCCTTCTGACCACCAGCCAAGCCGTAAAAATCGCCCACAAGGTTGTAAAAACCATCTGAGTTCTTTTTGAAGCCTAAATCTTTGCGGCCTTTGATATCAATTACAAGATCAGCCTTACGATCTTCCTCAGACCAATCTCTAGTATAAGAGCCTGAAAGATCCTGACCTTCATAATACGAATAGCCGAGATCCTTAATGGTCTTCTTGAGAGAGTCAAGGTCTGTGATTTTTGTCTGAACTGTTGCTTTGTGTGACATTTTGTTTCCTCCTAATGGAAATTGATTAACTGACAGAATTATTATTTATGTACTACTATTTTATCAAATTTTCAAACTTTTTCAACAAATTAAGCTACTTTTTTTTCTTTATTTTCCCCCTTTTCTTTTCCGAGTTTCGCTTCAAGAAACTCGCGGGTAATCTTAATAGTCTTCTTTTTAGAAGAGGGGGCCTCGAACATGCAGTCGGCCAGCCCCTTTTCAAGAACGCCTCTAAGCGACCTGGCACCAATTCTCATATCAAAGGCAATTTGGACAATATATTCAATTGCATCGTCCGTGATTATTAACTCTTTATCGTCCATTTTGAAAAGTTTCTGATACTGCTTAAGGATGGCATTTTTTGGCTCCGTAAATACCTGCCGTAATTCATCCGTAGTAAGCTCTTTTAAAACAGTAACCATCGGTATACGGCCCAGCAATTCTGGAATCATGCCATACTTCATAAGGTCTTCCACAATAACCTGATCAAGATAGTCGTCACTATTAAATTTTGTCTTGGCATTTTTCTTTTCACCCTCTGATCCAAATCCAATTCCGGCTGTTTTAGAAACGCGTTTTTTGACAATATCATTAAGACCATCAAAAGCTCCACCTAGCACGAAAAGAATATTCTGTGAGCTGATGGGAATTGTCTGTTGGCCCGGATGTTTGCGCCCTCCGGCTCTGGGATCAAGGGGGATATTGCAAGTGGTTCCTTCAAGCAACTTTAATAATGCTTGTTGAACACCTTCTCCCGAGGGGTCTTTGGTCAAGGAACGACTTTCGCCCCTTCTGCCAATTTTGTCAATCTCATCAATGAACACGATGCCCATTTCTGCATTCTGAACCTTTTCTTCTAGCGTGTCGCCTCCGGCTGCTTGGAAAAGACGAGTTACTACGTTCTCTACATCTTCGCCAACATATCCGGCCTCAGTTAAGGTGGTAGCATCGGCAATGGTAAAAGGAACATTGGCATACTTAGAAAGATACTTTAAAATATGAGTTTTACCGGAACCACTTGGGCCAATAAGAAGAACGTTAGACTTGTCAATTTCAATCTCATCTTTGTCGCCACTTCTCCCAGCTTGAATATTTGCCTTAACGCGCTTGTAGTGATTATACACGGCAGTAGACAAATATCTTTTCGCAGCATCCTGGGATATTACATAATCATTTAAATAATCATACAATTCCTGCGGTGTCTGAACATTAATGACCGGCTCTGGAATTTTGCGAGACTTCTGACGCTCAATATCAATCATGGTCTGACAAACCGATATGCACTCGTTGCAAATAAATGCTCTTACCGGAGCCTTGTCGGGAGTTTCAATTATTTTAGAAACCTCCTCTCTTGCTTTGCCACAATAGGAGCAAATCTGCTTGGCGGCGGGGGGCTTTGGCGGAGCATCTTTTGGCGGATTTGTTTTTGATGTTTTTTTAGTTGTCATTTTTTCTCCTTAGTTTTTTTCTTGTCGTCATCTCCAAACTTCAAAAGATTAGCCCCTTCTTCTTTGGCCTTTTCTTTTCTGGCCGTTGATGCAAATCTGGCACGAATACCATCCTCTTTGTCTTCGTCCCAATCAACCCATGTGTAAAGATATTCCAAATCTTCCTGGCAAGTTTTCCAAAGAGGAATAAGGTCATGAATTGATTTAATAATATGCTTGTCAGCCAATTCAACACCTTCATCAAAGGCTAAAATAAGAGCTGATTTAATTACCTCTTCACACTCTGCCCCTGAAAACTTCTCAGATAAGGCTGCAAACTTATCAATGGCATAGTCTTTTGCATCCCTTTTGCGCTTATTAATATGAATGGTAAAAATTTCTGCCCTCTCTACTTCTTCGGGCAGTGGGACAAAAAAGATTTCATCAAAACGGCCTTTGCGAGTAAGCTCTGGTGGCAACTGACGAATGTTATTTGCCGTAGCTACAACAAAGGCAGGGCAAGTTTTGTCATTAAGCCAGGAAAGCAATGTTCCAACAACGCGGGCAGTTGTTCCACCGTCCGACTCGTTGGAAGACTGAACACCTGCAAGACCTTTCTCTATTTCGTCAATCATAA
>Ga0307377_10002710_pt1 | contig 20659 bp, 15 predicted proteins | sample TR3MG_FD_202535 | JGI IMG/M metagenome (GOLD analysis project Ga0307377, IMG submission 202535) | Soil microbial communities from Risofladan, Vaasa, Finland - TR-3 | ecosystem: Environmental > Terrestrial > Soil > Coastal area > Acid sulfate soil | place: Finland: Risofladan, Vaasa | collected... | reverse complement strand
CTGCGACGCTCAGCCTGATTGCACCCGAGTGCAATAGCTTCGGTCTGGCGTTGATGGGTGCGCGCCCGCTGAACGAGGCGCTCGCGTTGACCGGGAAGGTCGATGCTCTGATTGTTCTGGAGAACGATCTATACCGACGTATCCCAGCCAGACAGGCGGATGGATTGCTAAGTTTGGCGGCTCACCGGATCGTGCTCGATCACCTGGCGAACCGAACCACGGCAAAAGCAGACCTGCTTCTTCCCGCCGGCACATTTGCCGAGTCCGATGGAACGCTGGTCAACAACGAAGGGCGCACACAACGGTTCTTCCAGGTGTTTGCGCCGCAGCAAGAGGTGCGAGAGAGTTGGCGATGGCTGCGCGATCCGACATGGTCGTCGCTCGACGATGTTCTGACCGCCATCACAAAGGAGAATCCAGAATTAGCCACCGTGATCAAAGCTGCGCCACTATCGGATTTCCGGTTGGCAGGCGCGAGGATCCCGCGTGAGCCACACCGCTACAGCGGGCTCACCTCCATCACCGCGAATGTCAGTGTCGTCGAACCCAAACCGCCGCAGGACCCGGACTCTGCGCTCGCATATTCCATGGAAGGCGCATCTCTCCAACCGCCCAGCGCACTACAACCATTTTTCTGGACCCCCGGCTGGAACTCCATCCAGGCTGTGAACAAATTCCAGAGTGAGATTGGCGGGCCACTGCACGGAGGTGATCCCGGGATTCGCCTGTTCGAACCATCGCAGGGAGGAGAGTACTTCACCGCCGTGCCAGCCGCTTTTAGCCGGCGCGAAGCGGAATGGATGGTCCTTCCTATCGAACACATCTTCGGCTCTGAGGAACTTAGTCTTCAGGCTCCCGGGGTTGCGGAGCTTGCGTTTGAGCCCTACCTGGCCGTCAACGCCGCCGACGCGGCCAGTCTTCACTTAGATGAAAATGCTGGAGACGTCGAGATCGAACTCGGTGGAGTAAAGCAGCGACTGCCATTGAAGGTTCTTCCTGATCTGCCGGCGGGAGTCGCAGGAATTCCTACAGGCCTGACGGAAGCTTTTGGAGAAGAATTCCCTGTCTGGCGCCGGATCGAGCGAGCAACATGACCAGTCCTTACCCACTTGCGTCGATTCTCGGAATCCTGATCGTGGCGCTCAGCGTTTCGGCGCTGCTCATCTGGGTGGAACGCCGCCTTCTGGCGCTCTGGCAGGATCGCTACGGTCCGAATCGAGTCGGACCGTTTGGCTTGCTGCAAGTGGTCGCCGACATGATCAAGATATTCACGAAGGAAGACTGGATCCCGCCGTTTGCGGATAAGGCGGTCTTCGTTATTGCACCGGCCATCATTATGGTCACGGTATTGTTGTCGTTCGCCGTACTGCCAATTGCTCCGGGAATCATCGTTGTGGACCTCAACATCGCTCTGCTCTTTTTCCTGGGTATGTCCTCGCTTGGCGTCTACAGCATTGTGCTGGCCGGCTGGGCTTCCGGCAATAAGTACTCCCTGCTGGGAGGGCTGCGCGCCGCCGCGCAGATGATCAGCTACGAAGTTTTCATGGGCATTTCCTTGATGGGAGTTGTGCTGCTTGCTGGCTCCTTCAGCCTGACGACAATCGTGGAAGCGCAAAGGAATCGGTGGTTCGTGCTTCCTCAATTTCTCGGTTTCGTTCTGTTTCTGATCGCAGGCATGGCCGAAGCACGGCGGTTGCCGTTTGATCTTCCGGAGGCCGAGGCTGAGCTTGTTGCAGGATTTCATTCCGAGTATTCAGGCATGAAGTTCGGTATGTTCTTTGTGGGGGAATATCTTGGCATCACACTGATCTCCTCCATGATTACGGTCTTGTTCTTCGGCGGCTGGATGGGGCCGTGGCTGCCTCCCCTCGTATGGTTCCTCGTGAAGGTGTTTGCGTTCATCTGCTTTTTCATCCTGTTACGGGCTTCGCTACCGAGGCTGCGTTTCGATCAGCTCATGTCCCTTGGCTGGAAGGTAATGCTTCCGTTGGCGTTGGTCAATCTCGTGGTAACCGGGGCCGTCGTGACGGCTTTCAAGTGAACCGCTCAGAGAGGTGGGTTAAGCAATGCTGAGCTTGTTGAGAACCATCTGGAGCGTGTTCCTGCACACCTTTCGCCGGCGGGTCACCATCCAGTATCCAGAGCAGAAGCCATATCTGGCGCCGCGCACCAGGGGGCGCATCATTCTGTCGCGGGACCCGGATGGCGGCGAGCGATGCGTAGCATGTCACCTCTGTGCGGTTGCCTGTCCGGTGGATTGTATCTCGCTGCAAGCGACGGAAGATGAGAATGGGCGTCGTTATCCCGAATTCTTCCGCATCAACTTCTCCAGATGCATCCTTTGCGGCTACTGCGAAGAAGCCTGTCCGACATATGCAATTCAGCTCACGCCGGATTTTGAAATGTCCGAATACAAACGTCAGAACCTGGTTTATGAAAAGGAAGATCTGCTCATTGACGGGCCAGGAAAGTATCCGGGGTACAACTATTGGCGCGTTTCCGGAGTGCAGGTCGACGGCAAAGGGAAAGGTGAAGCGGAAAATGAAGCGCCTCCGGTGGACCTCCGCAGGTTGTTGCCATGACGACTTTCATGGGATTCGCTTTCTATATCGCGGCAGCTGTGGCCGTGATTTCCACGATCATGGCTATCACACGGCTGGTAGCCGTACATGCGTTGCTTTACATGATCGTTTCGCTTCTGGCTGTGGCCGTGGTCTTCTATACGATGGGCGCTCCTTTGGTAGCTGCGCTTGAGGTAATCATCTATGCGGGCGCGATTGTGGTTCTCTTTGTTTTTGTGGTGATGATGTTGAACCTGGGAACGAAGGCCCGCGAAGAGGAACGTCAATGGCTTGCAGGTGGCGCATGGATCGGCCCTGTCGTTCTTTCCGCGCTCCTGCTTCTCGAGGTGATCTATTTAATAGCCCGCGTTGGCACCTATAGCAACATGAGCGGCGTCGCGGATCCGAAACAGATTGGAATCGCTCTCTATGGTCCCTATCTTGTCGGTGTGGAGTTGTCTTCCATGCTTCTATTAGGTGCGCTGGTGGGTGCTTGCCACCTAGGCCGGCCTGCGCCAACGAGAAAGGAGGTTCGAGAGTGACTGTGATTCCGATGTCTCATGGGTTGATTCTCGGTGGAGTCCTGTTTGCGCTCGGCCTCGCTGGACTCCTGATGCGCCGCAATCTTCTCTTTATTCTGATCTCACTCGAGATCATGCTGAATGGGGCCGGCGTGGCCTTTGTTGCGGCGGGCTCTCGATGGGGACAGCCGGATGGCCAAATCATGTTTCTCTTCATTCTGGCAGCGGCAGCGGCAGAAGTCTCTGTTGGCCTAGCACTTTTGCTTCGGTTCTTCCGTCTTCACAACACGCTTGATGCCGACTCCACCAGCGAGATGAGAGGCTGATGATGCTTGAATTCCTCTGGCTGGTTCCGGCGATTCCATTCGCAAGCGCACTCCTGCTGGCCGTTCTGCGCTTTTCAAGGAAAGCCGTAGCCTGGATCGCGGTAGGCTCAATCGCGGCCTCTTCAATTGTCTCTCTCCTTGTGACGGTTTCCTACCTGCTTGCTCCGCCCGCCACCAACTCTTACACGCAGGTGCTGTGGAGATGGTTCGATGTTGGCGGCCTGCGTCCGGACATCGCGCTCTATCTTGATCCAATCTCCTTGATCATGATGGTCGTAGTAGCCTTTGTCAGCTTCCTTATTCACCTCTACTCGACAGAATTCATGATTGAGGACGATGGATACGCGCGGTTCTTTGCCTACATGAATCTGTTCGTCGCGTCGATGTTGACGTTGCTTCTCGCGGATAACCTGCTCCTGCTCTATCTGGGATGGGAAGGCGTCGGCCTGTGCAGTTATCTGCTGATCGGGTTCTGGTATCGTAAACCGGAGAATGGCCTGGCCGGCCGAAAAGCGTTCATCGTGACCCGTGTCGGCGACACCGCCCTCGTGATCGGCCTCTTTCTGCTCTTTCACGAATTGGGCACACTCAACATCCAGGAACTCATGCAGCGGGCCTCCCAACACTGGCCGATCGGCTCTGCTGCTGCGACTACGGCCGCGCTGCTGCTGCTGGGCGGGGCAGTTGGAAAGTCGGCACAGTTGCCGTTGCAGACCTGGCTTCCGGATGCCATGGCCGGTCCGACTCCGGTCAGCGCGCTGATCCATGCCGCCACCATGGTCACAGCCGGCGTCTATCTGATAGCGCGCACGCATATCCTGTTTTCCCTTGCGCCGCAGGCACAATTCGCAGTTGCAATCATCGGCGCTGCAACTCTACTGATGGCAGGCTTCAGTGCCCTCACACAATGGGACCTCAAGCGCGTGCTGGCCTATTCGACCATAAGTCAGATTGGATACATGTTTCTCGCGCTTGGCGTGGGCGCATGGCCGGCAGCCATTTTCCATTTCATGACTCATGCCTTTTTCAAGGCGTTATTGTTCCTCGGAGCGGGAATCGTCATTCAGTCCTTGGGCGAGGAGCACAACATCTTTCGCATGGGCGGGCTGCGCAAGCAACTCCCAGTCGCATTCTGGACATTCTTGATCGCGGGACTCTCGCTAGCTGGGCTGCCACTGGTCACCGCCGGCGTCTTCAGCAAGGACTGGATTCTCTGGGGTGCCCTCAGCGCGGCCCACGGGAGTACTGCGCTTTGGGTCGTTGCTCTGCTCGGCGTCCTGCTGACATCGATCTATACCTTCCGCATGATCTTCCTGGTTTTCTTTGGCGAGGCGCATAGCCAGGTCACCAGGAGAGCCGGCAAGGCGATGTACATTCCTTGCCTGATACTCGGCCTCCTGTCGATTGTTGGCGGGTATGTTGAACGCCCATTCGCACGATTTCTGGAGACAGTTCTTCCCTGGAATGCCGGAGACTTCCACGCAATTCGTATCACTGAAACTGCTTCCGAAGGTATCGCAGCCTTAGTGTTTCTGCTGGGCACGTCCATTGCGTACATTCTTTTCTTGCGCAAGCCGACTTATGCCGAGAATCTGGGGTCGAGCGCCGCGGGAGGGGTGCTGCACCGCTTCTGGCTTTCGGATTGGGGGATGGATTGGCTCTATGACCGGCTATTTGTGCGGCCTCTGGTCTGGCTTGCGCAGGTCGACAAGAACGACTTCATTGACGCCGTCTATGCCGGTGTGGCCGGCATAACCGAAATCACCTGGAGTGTTCTCAGACGCACCGAAACAGGGAAACTGCGCTGGTATGCCGCCGGAATCGCGGCTGGATCGATCGTCTTTATCGCAGTGGTGCTGTTCCTATGATCCTTCTCTGGTTGATTGTCGTCCTTCTCGCTGGCGGGCTTTTCGCCGCGCTAGCCGCGCGCTCGCATCCTCTGTTGTGCCGCTGGATCGCCCTCTCTTCTGTTTCCCTCGACCTGGTTCTGGTGCTGGTGATGGCGGTGCGGGACTTTGGTTTCGGCAGCGCCGGTACGAGTCAGTGGCTCGAACAGTTGAACTGGGGTTGGATTCCACAGTTCGGTATTCGATTCCACCTCGGACTGGATGGCCTTAGCCTTCTGTTCATCCTGCTCACGCTCTTTTTAGGTGTTGTGTCGGTTGTGATTTCGTGGACTGACATCACTAGGGCAGTCGGGTTTTACCACTTCAACCTGTTGTGGATTCTCGCCGGAATTCTCGGTGTCTTCCTCTCGCTTGACCTGTTCCTTTTCTATTTCGCCTGGGAACTGATGCTTGTTCCGATGTACTTCCTCATCTCCATCTGGGGGGGCGAACGCCGTACCTATGCAGCGATAAAGTTCTTTCTCTTTACGCAACTGAGCAGTCTGCTGATGCTCGTCGCCATCCTTGCGCTGTACTTTGCCCATCACCATGCGACGGGCACCTACACCTTCGAGTACACGGAACTGCTCGGTACGCCGCTCAGTCCTCATGCGGCGATGTGGATCATGCTGGGCTTCTTTATCGCCTTCGCAGTCAAGCTCCCGATATTTCCGTTCCACACATGGTTGCCAGACGCCTGCGCCGCGGCTTCCACTGCAACGAACCTGCTCCTCGCCAGTCTTCTGGCAACTACAGCCGCATATTCGATGATCCGTTTTATCTTCCCTCTGTTCCCGGATGCGGCACGCACGTTCGCACCGGTGGCGATGACGCTCGCGGTGGTTGGGATCCTTTACGGGGCTATCCTGGCCTTTTCACAAACAAATCTGATGCGGCTGATTGCCTATGCCAGCATCAGTCACCTCAGTTTCGTGCTGCTGGGGATTTTTGCCGGGAATCAGCTCGCACTTCAGGGAGCCGTAATGACTGTGATCGCTCACGGCATCAGCACTGGTGCGCTCTTCCTTGTGGCCGGCGCTCTCGAAGGTCGAATGCACACGCGCGACATCGGTGCCATGGGAGGCGTATGGGACACAATGCCGAGGTTGAGCGGAGTTGCTTTGTTCTTCGCCCTGGCATCTCTGGGACTCCCTGGTCTCGGCGACTTTATCGGCGAGTTCCTGATTCTGTTGGGAACCTATCGTGCCCATGTCGCTATGGCCGCCGTGGCAGCCTGTGGGGTTCTCGCGGCAACTTTCTATGCACTCCGTTTTGTACAGCGCGTCTTCCAGGGACCGAACCTCCGCCCATGGCAATTGCCGGATCTGGCTTTTCGCGAGGGCCTGGTGCTGGGCACGATGATCGTTTTGCTGCTCTGGCTTGGTCTATTCCCTCAACCCGTTTTTCAAACTTTCGCGCAAGCTGCAAAGCACGCTCCCGCACTTTGGAGATGATCCATGACTGCCGTTGACTTGCTAGCCCTGTTGCCACTCCTGTTGGTCGCCGCGACTGCTGTCGTGATGCTTGGAGCGGTTGCTGTGGGCCGCAATCACGCGGTTGCATTCGGACTCACACTTGCCGGTCTGGCGGCGGGCTTTGGGTCAATGTTCTTTGTTCCTATGCGCCAGGTGACGGCGCTGCTCGTCATCGACAGGTACGCTCTCTTCTTCTTCGGATTGATTCTTGCGGCCAGTTTTGCAGTGGCGCTGCTGGCGTATGGCTATCTGGAAAAGCGGGAAGGCAACAAGGAGGAGTTCTATATCCTGCTGCTGGTGGCGACGCTAGGCGCCATGGTCCTGGCCGCCAGCAGTCACTTCGCTTCGCTGTTTCTCGGACTCGAAGTCCTCAGCGTTGCGCTCTATGCTCTGATCGCCTATTTCGGCGATCGACCGCTTCCGTTAGAGGCAGGAGTTAAATATCTGGTTCTGGCTGCCTCTTCGTCAGCATTCCTCGTCTTTGGGATCGCCTTGGTTTATGCCGATCTCGGGACAATGGACTTCCGCCAGATGGCCCATCTTTTGGCTATCCGTGCAGACTTGAATCTTGGACTGCTCCTGCCCGGCACGGCGATGATCGTTACCGGCATCGGCTTCAAACTGGCCCTTGTGCCTTTCCACATGTGGACGCCGGATGTCTATCAGGGAGCGCCCGCGCCGGTGACCGCCTTCGTTGCCACTGTTTCCAAAGGAGGCATGTTCGCATTGCTGTTGCGGTATTTCACCCAGTCTGGGACGGGCCAATTCGCACCCCTGCTTCTCGTGTTCTCGATTATCGCCATCGCGTCTATGTTCACGGGCAACTTGCTCGCGCTCTTCGAAAACAATGTGAAGCGAATCCTGGCATACTCCTCCATTGCGCACATGGGCTATCTGCTTGTGGCCCTCGAAGTCGGCGGCGCCCTGGGCGCGAATGCCGTGGTGTTCTATCTCATGGCTTACTTCGTCATGACCCTGGGCGCATTTGCCGTGGTCACTTTGCTCTCCGGGCAGCAGCGCGACGCTGACCAACTCGAAGATTACCGGGGACTGTTCTGGCGACGGCCTGGAATCGCATTGGCTTTCACGGCTATGCTGCTTTCGCTGGCTGGTATTCCACTGACGGCAGGTTTCCTCGGCAAGTTCTACATCGTTGCCGCAGGCGCAGCCGAGGGAGCCTGGGCGCTCATCCTGATCCTGGTTATTACCAGCACCATCGGTCTCTTCTATTACCTGCGAATTGTGACAGCCATGTACCAGCACACGGTAGAGGGTGCTCTGGCTCTCGAACCGCTTCCGCGCCGTGCGCCGGCGGCAATCCTGGTTCTGGCCGTGTTCCTCGTAGTACTGATCTGGCTGGGAGTTTACCCAACGGCCGTGGTCAATGTGATTCAATCTGCAACTCGCAGTTTGATCTAAAGGCGAGATACATAAGGGAGATGGCACCTTTCGGGGCACTCAAGTCTGCGGGAGACCACATTTTTCAATTGCCAAAACAATTCGGGGAATACGTTAACTCAAATGACGAGGTGATGCATGGCTATAGAGAGAGCACGAGAGTTGAAGTGGATTCCCATCGGCATTGAAGCAACTGGAAAGCGCAAGGAAACAGACTCGATGGGCGAGATCGACGTTCCGGCAAATCACTACTGGGGAGCGCAGACGGAACGCGCGCTCATCCACTTTGCCATTGGCAATGAGCGTCTTCCCAAGGAGGTATTTCACGCTTATGGATACGTGAAGAAGGCCGCGGCGCATGTGAATGCAGCGGCTGGACTTCTCGAACTGTGGCGGGCAAATGCTATCTCCGCTGCCGCCGACGAAGTGATAGCCGGTCACTTGGATAGTGAGTTCTCTCTGTTTGTATGGCAGGCCGGATCGGGAACACAGACAAACATGAACGTCAACGAAGTGATCGCTAACCGCGCAATTCAATTTCTTGGTGGAGAATTAGGGAGCAAAACTCCGATCCATCCGAACGACCATGTCAACATATCGCAGTCTTCGAATGACACTTTTCCAACGGCGATGCACATCGCTAGCGCGCTGGCAGTTAAGAATTATCTCCTGCCCCGAGTGGATGCCTTGGCCGCGGCGATCGAAGACAAAGCAAATAAGTGGCATTCCATCGTCAAGATCGGCAGAACGCATCTTGAAGATGCTGTGCCGCTCACCGTCGGCCAGGAATGGTCGGGCTATGCTGTCCAGCTTCGCGATGCCATTCGGTTGATCGACAATTCCCTTACTGGCATCTATCAGTTGGCGGCGGGTGGCACCGCAGTGGGCACCGGACTGAATGCTCCTCCTCGCTTCGCCGAAGGAATCGCAGCAAAGATTGCGGAGTTGACTGGACTGCCCTTCGTAACCGCACCGAATAAGTTCGCTGCACAGAGTTCTGTTGACGCCATGGTGAACGCGCACGCCGCGCTTCGCTCGCTTGCCGTCGTACTGATCAAGATTGCCAACGATATGCGCTGGCTGGCATCTGGACCGCGCTGCGGACTTGGTGAGTTGATATTGCCCGCCAACGAGCCCGGGTCTTCGATCATGCCCGGCAAAGTGAACCCGACACAGTGTGAGGCCATCATCATGATCTCGATCCAGGTCATCGGAAATGATTCGGCCGTAGCGTTCGCCGGGTCGCAGGGCAACTTTGAACTGAATACGATGCGACCGCTCGTCATCAATAACTTTCTTCACTCCGCACGCTTTCTCGCTGACGGGTGCGAGAAGTTTCGGGTCTTCTCGGTCGAGGGGACGTCCCTGAATGAAAGGCGAATCGCGCAATTTGTTCAGAACTCACTGATGCTGGTGACTGCACTGAGTCCCGTCGTTGGCTACGACAAGGCATCGAAGATCGCTTACAAGGCGCTGGAAGAGGAGACGACGCTGAAGAAGGCGGCGCTTTCAACTGGCTTGATCGACGAAAAGACCTTCGATGACGCCGTCGATCCGCAGAAAATGGCCTTTCCGAACGGCTGACGTTTTCCAAGCCTACTATACCCTATGATCCACAGCAACTGGACGCTTCGCGAGATGGAAAGACAGTCTCTGACCGGACTCGCGAAAAGGAATCTTGGGCACGAGAAAGATCCCGTAGCGACAAATCTCTACGTACTCTTGACGATAAACACCGTCTTGTCGTCGATGCGGTCAGTCTCCCCGCTCAGTCTGAGAAGCTCATCATTTCCAATTGCACGCTCGAGAATCGCGTTACAGATATCCTTTGCCGGCTTCTTTTTATGTTCTCGAATGATTCGTTCGAACTCTCTTCTTTCCACTTCATCACTACCGTCGTAAACACCATCCGTGTAAAGAAATAGGATGTCTCCTCTGCCCATCAGGGTAATTTCTGCCAAATCAGCGGCATTCATCTGGCTTTTACGTGATTTGATGGAAATATATCTGCTTCGGTCAGGATGGTCTTCGGGAATTTCGAGCCCAAGCGCTGGGAATTGCACCATGCAGCACTTCCTGATCTCCATGAATCTGCCATATTCCGAGGAGAAAACAAGCGGTGGAGGATGGCCGAAGTTTACAAAGCGAAAAAGTCCGTCAGGGCGTATCTCCCCGTATAGAAGAGTGGCAATTTCCCTTGGGCTGTCTCCCATGCCCGGGCTCAAGGCGTTGCGGGCTGTAACAGACCGCGCAAGCCTAAGGTTAATTCTCTCGAACATCTCCGGAGTTGTTCTCCCATTGCAGTCCAGTTCAGAGAGCATGGCCGTATGAAAAGTGTCATGTACAGTCGACGCGATCTTTGCCGCAATGATTCCGTGTCCCTGGGCATCTACCAACAACACTCCTGCAGTAGTGTGGAGTTCTTGGAGCGCCTCGGCAATTCTCAACTGCTCAGAGCTCTTGGCTTTTCTGTATTGGATTGCATCGGCCAAGGTAAAGTCCGCTCTGGACTCCAGCCAATGCACATGAAGATCGACTACATTACCTAGCGTTGTTCCTTCTGAAAGGGGCACCAGATACTTTTGGGAGAGTTTGATTGCACGGCAGGTTCGTGCATCGATGTTGTAGCGCTGCTGAAAGTTGATGTACTCAAAGAGGTCGCCGCCTACCTTTCCTGCGGGAATCGAATTACCGTACATCTCAATGCCATTAAGGAGTGGAATTGCGCCCTCGACGGGCATCAATCTTCTACGAAGATATTCGTCAATGCCGGGTTCTGCCTGGATCATCTGAATTTCAGGAATTTCGGATTCTACTTGCATTCTCACGACCTCAAATTGAATGGTCAACGTCTACTTGTGGCGAGCGTAGGGGTACCAGAAGAGTTCAGTTCATCCCGACCAGACAGTAGAGAGGATACAGGCGACGAATCGTAGCCTGTAGGTCCGTATCCGGACGGATACTCTACACGCTCCCAGACAGTTGCCGCAGCACGTACTGCAGGATACCTCCGTGCTGGTAATACAGAATTTCTTGCGCAGTGTCGATACGCACGAGCGCGGTAAATATCGTCGCCTGCCCGTCTGAAGCCATAGACTTTACGGTCAGACTACGGCCATCGGCAAACTTCGTGTCCAGCATCTTGCGCAAACCGGCAATCTCAAAAACTTCCTCGCCCGTCAGGCCTATTGATTCGAAGTTCTGGCCCGTTTCAAACTGCAGGGGCAGGATTCCCATGCCGACCAAATTCGACCGATGAATCCGCTCGAAACTCTCGGCGATCACCGCACACACACCCAGCAGCTTTACTCCCTTGGCCGCCCAATCGCGGGAGGAGCCGGAACCGTACTCTTTGCCTGCCACAATAAACAGAGGCGTCTTCCTAGCGGCATAACATATTGCCGCATCGAAAATGCTCATGGGCTCGCCTTCCGGCAGAAGACGCGTCACGCCGCCCTCCGTACCTGGCGCCAGTTTATTGCGCAGCCGAACATTGGCAAACGTCCCGCGCACCATCACTTCATGGTTGCCGCGACGAGAGCCGTAGCTGTTGAATTCTGCCTGCTTCACCCCATGTTCGGTCAGGTACCTGCCTGCCGGACTATTGATCTTGATCGATCCTGCAGGAGATATATGGTCTGTCGTCACACTGTCGCCAAGTACTGCCAGCACACGCGCGTCCTGAATATCTTCAACCGCTGCAGGACTGGCCTGCATACCGTCAAAATAAGGCGCTTTGCGGATGTAGGTGGAGTTGGCTTCCCAATCGTAGGTCCTGCCGGTTGGAAACCAAAGGTTCTGCCAGTTGGTATCGCCTTCGCTCACCGACGAGTACTCTTTGCGGAACATACCTGGATCGATCGAATCAGTTAACGTGCTCTGTATCTCCCTCTGGGACGGCCAGATATCCCGCAGGTAAACAGACCGCCCATCCTGATCCTTGCCGAGCGGGTCGTTATCGAAGTCATGATCGATGCGACCCGCCAACGCGTACGCCACAACCAGGGGCGGGGACATTAAGTAGTTTGCCCGCACATCGGAATTGATACGGCCTTCGAAATTGCGATTACCGCTCAGTACGGAAACAGCCACAAGACCGTGATCGTCTATGGCCTTCGCGACATCGGGTGGCAGCGGCCCGGAGTTGCCAATGCAGGTTGTGCAACCGTAGCCCACAATATTGAAGCGTAGCTTGTTGAGATATGGCGTGAGTCCTGCTTTATCGAGATAACTCGTGACCACGCGCGAACCTGGAGCCAGCGAACTCTTCACCCAGGGTGGAACCTGCAGGTCCCTCTCGACGGCCTTCTTCGCCAACAGCCCTGCCGCCAGCATGACCGATGGATTGGAAGTGTTCGTGCAACTGGTTATCGCGGCAATCACGATCGAGCCATGGTCAAGATACTTATCCACCTCGACTCCAAATCGGTCTTTTACTGAAGTAGCTCTGCCGGGCTCCGGGGATCCTTTCGTACTGTTATTTTCGCTTTCAGCCGGGTGGCCACCCTCAGTATCCCACCTCCAAACCTGGCGTTCATCATCAGCACTCGCGTTCGGCCCCTTCAGCGTGGGCAACTGCTTTTTGAAACTCGCAGCAACTTCGCTCAGACGCACACGATCCTGAGGACGCCTGGGGCCTGCTACACTCGGCTCGACAGATACCAAATCGAGCGACAATGTCGCGGAGTACTTTGCCTCTGGTGTGCTCGCTGTATGGAATAGGCCCTGTTCCTTGTAATACGCGTCCACCAATGCGATCTGTTCCTCGCTACGGCCGGTCAGACGGAGATAGCGGAGCGTCTCTGCATCGACGGGGAAAATCGCGCAAGTCGCGCCATACTCTGGTGCCATATTCCCGATTGTGGCGCGGTCGGCTAACGTAAGTTCGCTGATGCCGGGCCCGCAAAACTCCACAAACTTGCCGACAACACCGAACTTGCGGAGCATTTCTGCCACGGTTAATACCAGATCGGTTGCCGTACTGCCTTCGCGCAACTTCCCAATCAGCTTAAAGCCAACCACCTGTGGCACCAGCATCGACACAGGCTGGCCCAGCATTGCGGCTTCGGCCTCAATGCCGCCGACTCCCCAACCGAGAACGCCGAGGCCGTTGATCATTGTGGTGTGCGAGTCGGTGCCGACCAGTGTATCGGGATATGCCTGCACGACTCCCTTCGCATCTGGTAGCGTGGTGAAAACAACCCTCGCCAGACACTCCAGGTTTAACTGATGGCAGATGCCCATTCCGGGCGGTACAACAGACAAATTATGAAACGCAGTTTGGCCCCACTTCAAAAACGCATATCTCTCGCGATTCCGCTGAAACTCCAACTGCGTGTTGATGGAATAGGAATCGCTAGTACCATATTGATCCACCTGCACTGAATGGTCGATTACCAGTTCTGCCGGCTGCAATGGATTTATCTTTGCCGGATCACCTCCAAGTGTTCGCATGGCGTCACGCATGGCTGCGAGATCGACCACGGCCGGTACACCGGTAAAATCCTGCATCAGTACCCGCGCTGGGTTGTATGCGATTTCGCGCGATGGCTGAGCCTTCGCATCCCACTTCGCCACAAAGTCAATATCCGTCTTCGTGACGCTCTTGCCGTCTTCATGGCGCAGCAGATTTTCGAGAAGGATACGCAGAGAATACGGTAGGTGTTCGAGCGAGACGCCGTTTTTAGTCAGCGCGTTCAGCCTGAAAATCTCATAGGTGCGATTACCGACTTGTAAACTCGACCGGCTGTTAAAACTATTCATGAGATACTCTTTCGAAAAGGCTCGAGCGAGAAGAAGAGCGCATCTTGGACGTCACGCTGAGAAGAGCAGCGGTGCTGAGGCGGATACTCGCGATCGAGAAAAGGCATCCAGCAACCATGGCGGTAAATGAAAGACCACTCCCGACGTGTATTATCATCCGCCGTCCCCTCACCGAGCATCGCATCGGGCAGCCTGCGATGACTGCCTCGACCGATACTATCAAGACTTGTTCACTTTGCCCTATAGAGCAATGGTTCATCTGTACTGGCTTCCATAACGAAAGTCCGGTCGGAGGTCTTGGCAATACCGTTTACAATCGTGATGGTATTTTTCCTTGAGTAACCGTATTTATGACTACTGCCGTACAGCGAACTCCTCTATTTCACCGTGCTCGTTGGGTGCGTTTTGCGGCCGTTGTCGGGCCCGGCATTGTCGTGATGTTAGCCGATACCGATGCAGGAAGCGTGATCACAGCGGCGCAAAGCGGCGCACAATGGGGTTACCAGCTCCTGCTGCTGCAATTGATCCTTGCACCGATCCTCTTCGTCGTTCAGGAGTTGACGGTACGGTTGGGCATCGTGTCGGGTAAAGGGCACGGCGATTTGATTCAGCAACAGTTTGGGCGTGGCTGGGCCTTACTGTCGGTCGGTACTCTGGTGCTTGCCTGTATCGGGGCCTTGCTGAGTGAATTGAGCGGCTTGGCGGGGGCCGGTCTGGTGTTCGGCGTGCCTGTATCGCTGACAATGACCATCGTCGTCGGTGGGCTGATCATCATGGCTTATACCAGCTCATACTTATCCGTAGAACGCATCGCCATGTTCATTGGTGCTTTTGAATTGGTGTTCCTGGTCGTTGCCTGGCGTGCTCATCCAGACCCGGCCGCGATGCTGTCCGGTTCGCTGTCCATCCCTTGGAAGGAACCGACATACCTCTATTTGGTCGCTGCCAACATCGGTGCTGTCATCATGCCATGGATGGTCTTTTACCAACAATCGGCGGTGATCGAGAAGAAGTTGACGATTGATGATCTCCGCGCCGCGCGTTGGGATACTGCATTCGGTGCAATTATCACCCAAGTGATTATGGCGGCGGTTCTGATTGCAACTGCGGCGACCCTGGGGAAAGCTCATACCGGCGCCGCTCTTGATACTGTTCAGCAAATCACCGAGGCAATTACGCCATTTCTCGGTGAGGGTGCAGGACAGCTTTTGTTTGCAATGGGCATGATCGGCTCAGCGCTCGTAGCGACGATTGTCGTGACGCTGACTGCGGCGCGCACAATGGGCGAGGTATTAGGTGTTAAGCATTCGTTAGAACATGCCCCAAGGGAAGCACCCTGGTTTTATGGCATTTACACCGCATCGCTAGTGATCGGTGGACTGTTCGTGGCCTCTGGCGTCAACCTAGTGAGCCTTAGCGTCGGTGTACAGGTCATGAACGCACTGTTACTACCAATCGTGCTCGGCTTTCTTTATCTGCTCGCACGCCGTTTACCGGAGCCTCACCGCCTTAAAGATGGCTATGCCGTTGTGGTCGTATTGGCTATCTTGCTCTCCGCTGGATTCGGTGTGTTTGCAGGCATAGCAGGTATCTTGTGACATTCGTCCAACATCCGCCAAAAATTGGCGAGATGATTGTGCAGAAATGAAAACTGTGCGGCTTTCAGCTTGCCCTGCCAAGAGGATGTGTCGTTTAAACCACTCCAGATCTGAACCGAAGACTCGTCTCGTTAGACTGCAGAAAGTAGGTTCGACCATGGACAAAACGAACTATTTTGTCGAGAAGAACTTGGCGACGGAATGGAAGCAGTCTGGTTGCCGGTCAAAACGGCGGTTAATAGCTGTTTTGCCGGTCAATTACGTGCAACTGAAAAAGGAGAATTCATCCGCCGTCGAACGCTGCAGTGATCGATGAGTGACTTTGGCGATTTTTGCGCTAACCGAGATTGAGTGCCTTCCGCTCGAACATTCGCCTCAAAAGGATTTGGTGGCACAGATACTCGGTCAAAGCCCAGGTTTGGAGATCGGGCGGTTAAGCCCTGGATGGTGCGTGCGATCAGCGTGTTGCGTGTCTAGTAAGGTAGAATGCGATGGGTTCCCACTATTGGCACAAAGCTGAGGAGGCGACCAATGTTTTCCAGAGACGGCAAGGTTTCCTCCGATGGCAAGCAGGAAAGGAGTCGCCATGCATTACACCTGGACTGCTATTCCCGACACAGCAGTTCCCTGCACGATCAACCCCGTCTTCCAGCACCTTCTGGATACCTACGTCAGTGAATCGAACAAAGTCGCATCCACGTGGAAAGAGTTCACGGACACCGATCTCGACTTCAAACCGTACCCCCGCTCCAGCAGTGTGGGCGAGATATTCCGTCATCAGCTCCTTTCTGAGCGGCGATTCTTCGGTGAGTTCCTTCATACGCCTGAGCCCGCTCCCGAGAAAGTTCTGCCCTCATTCCTTACGGTAGAAACCGCTTGTAATCGTTTCATTGAGCTCGTTCTCGACCGGCTTAACTTCCTTGCCCAGCAGCAGGAACCTTGGTGGATGGAGACCGTTCCTTTCTTCGACGTCAAACGTCAGCGCATCTGGGTATTCTGGCGCCGAGTACTGCATACTGCCCACCATCGCACTCAGCTCACCGTGATTTTGGGCGTGCTCGGTCGCAAGGTCCCGTCGACCTACGGTCCCACTGCGGATGTCACATGGTTGGGCGCCGATCCCACCAACTCTGTTGCTGCCGCTGGGCGTTGTTAGCGCCCACCTTCTGTGTGTGTGACAGGGGCGGAGAACCCATTGGGCGGGGCATGATTCTCCCTGCGGTTCGTTGGTAATGCGGTCAGTGGAGATGCAGCCGGACCATCCGCGGCGCAGAACTATCTTCCTGCTCTCAATCGGTACTGTCCCTTATCAAGACGCAATGGATGCACGCAGTGTTGCCACGGTAGCTACCATGTTTTCAAGAGCCAGCCGCACTTCTGTCCAGCCTCTTGTCTTGAGTCCACAGTCCGGATTGACCCATAGCTGATCGGGACTGAGAACCTCCAGAGCCTTGCGCAGAAGGGTTTCGATCTCTCTATTGTCGGGGACACGAGGCGAGTGAATGTCATACACGCCAGGACCGATCTCGTTCGGATAATGAACACGATGGAATACGTCCAGAAGCTCCATGCGGGAGCGGGAGCACTCGATTGAGAGCACATCCGCATCCATCTTTACAATGGAATCGATGATGTCGTTGAACTCGGAGTAGCACATGTGTGTATGAATCTGCGTGCTGTCCACAACTCCTGAGGAGGCGAGACGAAATGCATTCACGCTCCAGTCCAGGTATTCTGGCCAGTCCGACCTGCGGAGCGGCAAGCCTTCACGGATCGCGGGTTCGTCGATCTGGATCACGCGAATGCCCGCTGCCTCAAGGTCTCCAACCTCGTCTCGAATCGCCAAGGCAATTTGCCGGCAGGTCTGGGACCGGGGCTGATCGTCTCGCACAAAGGACCATTGCAGAATCGTAACCGGGCCGGTCAGCATTCCCTTTACGGGTCGGTCACTCAGTGACTGCGCATACTGCGACCACCGGACCGTCATTGGTTTTGGGCGCGACACGTCACCATAGATGATCGGTGGCTTCACACAGCGCGATCCATAGCTCTGAACCCAACCATTCTCGCTAAACGCGAAGCCATCCAGTTGCTCGCCAAAGTACTCAACCATATCGTTGCGTTCAAATTCTCCGTGTACCAAGACATCGAGGCCAACTTCTTCCTGGAAACGAATACAGCGCGCCGTCTCTTCTTCGAGAAACTTGACGTAGGTCTGCGAATCGATCTTTCCATGGCGAAAAGCCGCGCGCATCTTCCGGACTTCAGATGTCTGTGGAAAGGAACCAATCGTTGTCGTAGGCAATGTAGGAAGGGACAGCGCTTCCGCCTGCCGCAGACGGCGTACGGGATACGGATTCTTCCGGCTAGTCATTGAACTGTCGACGGTCCATAAACGGCGCCCCACCTCTTCGCTGTGAACGCGGGAAGAGGTTTTGCGCGATTCCATCACTCTCATATTTTCAGCGAGTGCTTCCCGGATCGCTTCCCGCCCATCGATGGCCCTTGCAAGAAGGGCAACCTCTCCAAGCTTTTGCTTGGCAAACGCCATCCAACTGCGCACCTCGTCGTTGAGTCGTGCTTCCGCATCAACATCGAAAGGCGAATGCAGGAGCGAGCATGACGGCGCGACTTCTACACGTTCCTTTCCAAAAGCCCGAGTCGCCGCTTCTAAAGTGCCAACTGCCTTCTGGATATCGGTACGCCACACATTGCGGCCATCTACCAGACCCAATGAAACCTTGGCCGCGGGGACGTTCTTGGCCAGAAGTGCGTCGAGCTGTTTCGGAGCGCGAACCAGATCGAGATGAAGGCCCGCGGCGCCGAACCCCAGCGCGAGATCAAAGTTTGATCCGAGATCGCCGAAGTAGGTGGTAAGCATGAACTTCGGCAGAGATCGGTTGCCGGTCAGCGTCGCGTATGCGTCACGATACAGGTTCTGAGCCACGCGATCAAGATCAACACAGAGGCAAGGCTCATCGATTTGAACCCACTCCGCTCCGGCGGAAGACAAGTGCTCCAGAAGCTCTCCATACAGAGGGAGAATAGAGCCCAACACCTGCTCGCGTGTGACGCTAGTTTCAGTGGGTTTGCCGAGCAACACAAATGAGACCGGGCCAAGCAGTACTGGGCGTGTCTCGATGCCCTGTGCTTTTGCCTCCAGATAATCCTGCAGGGCCTTTTTCGATCGCAGTTCATAGCGCATTCCAGCTTCAAACTCGGGAACAACAAAGTGATAGTTTGTGTCGAACCATTTCGTCATTTCGAGGGCCGTAGCCTGTTGAGTGCCACGCGCCATCGCAAAATATGTCTGCAGACTCACGGGTCCGCTGGCGCAGTTGAAACGGCGCGGAATCGCTCCCACGGTAACAGCCATGTCGAGAACATGATCGTAGAGCGAAAAGTCGTTTGAAGGAGGGAAACCAATGCCGGCATCTACCTGCAATTGCCAATGCTCCTTGCGCAGACTCTTTGCCACTCCGAGAAGAGTTCTTTCATCTGTTTCGCCATTCCAATATTTCTCCAGGGCAAACTTCAGTTCACGGTGTCTGCCCATGCGTGGAAAACCGAGATTACCTGCATTCGCTAAAATCATTTGTCGCTCCTTAAGATGGGTCAGATACCTAGTTGGCTGGTTTGCGCCGAGCGTCAAGTTCGATGCGTGTTTCGCTCTGGGGCCGATGGGATAGTCGCTTCCAAATCCACACGTCTCTTCCAGCTTGCTCGCAGATAATCCCGATTCATAATAGCGATCACTTCGAGTGGAATGTGCTTCGGACATACGCCCGTGCATTCGCCGATGTTGGTGCAGTTCCCGAAGGATTCGGAATTCATCTGCGCGACCATGTGTAGCGCGCGTCCGTCTCGTTCCGGCTTCCCCTGAGGTAAAATCCCGAGATGCGCGATCTTTGCTCCCGTAAAGAGTGCTGCTGATCCGTTGGGACAAGCAGCCACGCAAGCTCCGCAACCGATACAGACAGCAGCGTCCATTGCCTGGTCCGCTGCATCTCTGCCAACGAGGGTGGCGTTGCCATCGGGCGCCTGGCCTGTTGAAACGGAGATGTATCCACCGGCCTCAATGATGCGATCGAACGAACGACGGTCCACGATGAGGTCCTTGATAAGGGGAAACGCCTTCGCACGCCATGGTTCGATGATCAGTTCCTCGCCCGATTTAAAATACCGCATGGCCAACTGACAAACAGTAGTGGCGCGCTCAGGGCCATGTGCCACGCCGTTGATCATAAAGCCGCACGCGCCACAGATACCTTCGCGGCAGTCGTGATCGAATGCCACAGGCTCTTCGCCACGCTCGATGAGCGTTTCGTTGAGCACGTCGAGGCATTCCAGCATCGACATGTCGGGGTTGATATTCTCTATCGGATAGCTTACGAATGCACCTCTCTCGTTAGGAGATGTTTGGCGCCAGATCTTCAGTGTAACTTTCATTACTTGTAGCTCCTCTGGCTGGGATGGAGGTAGCGGAATTCCAGCGGTTCCTTTGTAAGCTCAGGAGGTTTGCGTGGCCCCTGGTAACCCCATGCCGCTACGTAGGAATAAAGTTCATCGTCGCGCAGGGCTTCACCGTCCGCCGTCTGATATTCCTCGCGGAAATGTCCGCCGCAGGATTCGTTTCGCTCACGGGCGTCGATACACATCAGCTCGGCCAACTCGAAAAAGTCGGCGACGCGGCCTGCTTTTTCCAGGCTCTGATTCAGGTCGTCGCCGCTGCCGGGAACGGTGACGTTCTGCCAAAATTCCTCGCGCAGCGCGCGGATTTTACCAATGGCGGTATCGAGGCCCTGCGCCGTACGGGTCATGCCGCAAGACTCCCATACGATTTTGCCCAATTCGCGATGGAAGGAATCGACGGTGCGCCTGCCTCGGATGGAGAGCAGTTTACCGATCGTTTGCCGGACAGCGGAGACGGTGTTTTGTATCTCGTGCTGCGATTCATCGACCCTTGCGAATCGATTTGCCGCGAGATAATTCCCCACGGTGTAGGGAATAATGAAATAACCATCGGCGAGCCCCTGCATCAATGCGCTGGCGCCGAGGCGGTTCGCACCGTGATCGGAGAAGTTCGCTTCACCCAGCACGAACAAGCCCGGGATGGTGCTTTGCAATTGGT
>Ga0307377_10002708_pt1 | contig 20663 bp, 25 predicted proteins | sample TR3MG_FD_202535 | JGI IMG/M metagenome (GOLD analysis project Ga0307377, IMG submission 202535) | Soil microbial communities from Risofladan, Vaasa, Finland - TR-3 | ecosystem: Environmental > Terrestrial > Soil > Coastal area > Acid sulfate soil | place: Finland: Risofladan, Vaasa | collected... | reverse complement strand
GACCTCCGCATTCCGCCGCAAATTTCCAGGGGGTACCTCCTGATAGGTAGCGATGGGTATACGTGACCGATACGATATGGATAGGCAAGTTGAACGAGGTACAACGCCGCTGTGATGCTTCGCGGGAGGCGATTGTTGCGATCGAGGCAGGCCAGACCAACGCGAAGGTCCGCCTAGTCTACGAATCACTGAAGGGCATACCGCAGATTCGCTGGAAGGAATCGTACAAAACGACCCTCGTGCTGGAGCTAGCTGCACAGCCCGGGCTTGACATTTAACGACGCCAGAAGACACGGCCGGCCAGCCGTGGCGCTTTTGACAGCCAAACCCTCACGTCCTGCTAGCAGGAGGGCGTGGGGGTTTTCTTTTGGCGTTACCCCATACCACGGAAGCCGATGTTTCGCGGGCCCAAACCAACGCCGACGCACCTGAAGGAACTTGCTGGCAACCCTGGCAAGCGGCCGTTGAACGCCGACGAGCCGACGCCTCCGGTCGGCGCGCCGGAGAAACCTCCGCACCTGAACGAGGACGCCTCGGTGGTGTGGGACTGGCTGGTCGGTATGCTCGGCAATATGGGTATTCTCTGCCAGTCGGACGTGGCGATCATGATGCTCTACTGCGATACGGTGGCCGAATACGTCAAGGCAAAACGCGACCTGAACAGGGTCAACGGGTTTGTGTCGAGATCGGAGAAGACGGGCCAATACTACATCAACCCCTACATGAGCGTGTTGGCGATGCTCAAGAATCAGTTGACCCGGTACCTTGCCGAGCTTGGATTGTCCCCGACGAGCCGTTCCCGCGTGAAACGCACCCCCGAGTCGTCGGCCCCGGACTCAATCACGGAACTTCTGACACAGCGTTATGGCCGCAATTGACGGCAAGAAGGAAACTGCTCTTGCAAGGTTCCACCGGTACATTGACGACGTTCTCAGCGGCAGGCGCATCGCCGGGGGGCTGGAAACGCTCGCCGTGGAGCGGCACGTTCGAGACACCGACCGGGAAGACCGGGCTGGCATCTACTTCGATGAGGATGAACTTGAATTCACGATCGGGATTTGCGAAAGCCTTCACCACAGCAAGGGCAAGTGGGCCAAGTCGCGGATCATCTTGGAGCCGTGGGAAGTGTTTCTCATCGGGAGTCTCTTCGCGTGGAAGCGATCGGAGACCGGAAAACGTCGCTTTCGCTCTGGGCTCATTTGCACGGCCCGCAAGAACGGAAAGAGCCTACTTGGGGCGCTCATCGGGCACCGGTGCTTTGCCTTCGACAACGAAGAGGGTGCCGAGGTCTACACATTTGCCACGAAACTCAAGCAGGCCAAAATCGTCCATGAGGAAGCAAAACGGATGGCGCGCACTTCGGAGTGGCTTCGCCGGCGAGTCACCATTCTTCGCGACAACCTCAATATCGTCTCGACCAACTCGAAATATGAACCGCTCGCGTCCGACTCGAATACCGAAGACGGCCTCAACGTCCACTGCGCAATCGGCGACGAAATCCATGCTCATCCGGACGGGACGCTTTGGGATGTTATCGACACAGCAACAGCGGCCCGCGAGCAGCCGCTGGTTCTTGGAATCACGACGGCCGGAGACGCGGACGCGACTGGCTCGCTGTACTTCCGGCTCAAGGATTACAGCGTCAAGGTGCTCGAAGAGATCGTGGACGACGACGCTTGGTTCTGTTGGATCACCCAGCCGGACGCGGCTAGATTCAGCGATGACGGAATCCAGATTACGGACGCCGACGACTGGACGAACGAGATTGTCTGGCAAAAGGCCAACCCGAATCTTGGCGTGTCGGTTTTTATTGACGACCTCCGGCAGAAGTTCAAGAAGGCCATGGAAGACCCGGCCAAGATGCTGGACTTTCAAAAGAAGCACCTCAATATGGAAGTCGCCAGTTTCGAGACGTGGATTTACCCGGCCGTCTGGAAAGCGAACGGAGGAGGTGAATGGTACGGCCCCGACGGCATCCTTCCCGACGTGCTGGAGCGATTTCGAGGACGGCCGTGTTGGGCGGGGTTGGATCTGTCAAGTGTCAGCGACCTTACAGCTTTGGTGCTCGCGTTTCGCGGGGAAGATGGATTCTTCGATGTGTTGCCGTTTTGTTGGTGCCCACTTGGAAACGCGGAAGGCCGGTGGCGCGACAAGCGGGTCCCCTACATGGCTTGGGCCAAGATTGGCCAGTTGTATTTGACTGACAAGCATTCGGTTGACTACGGGGCGATTGTCGCCAAGGTGCTTTGGCTGCGGGACGAGTGGAAGATTCAATTCAACGAACTGGCGGTTGACCCGCACAACGCGAGGGGAACGATTACCGAACTGGCCGAGACGCATGGCGTGAATGTCTTTGAGCACCAGCAGGGCTGGAAGTCAATGAACGACCCGATCAAACAGACGACGAAGCTGATCTTGGATCGGAAGATTCGCCACGGCGGCCACTTGCCGTTGCAGTGGTGCGTGTCGAACGTCCAGATTCCGGCCGACAAGACGGACAACCTGCGATTCGACAAGGATAAGTCTCGGGAGAAGATTGACCTGGCGGTGGCGATGACTATGGCGGTTGGCCGTGCGGCCGTCGCCGGGATCGCGCCCCCGCGGCGCAGTTTTTATGAGGAGCACACGATGGAGTTTTCATCCTAGACCATGGACAAGACCCAGATCCTATCCATCGAATTGACGACGGAGTGCAATCTCGGCGCCGAGCACGCCCGGTGTCCGAATTGTTTGCCAGACCGCTACCGGTTCGTCAACACGATGATGCGGCTGACGGATAACGGCATCGCCGGCTTGGTCCATGCAATGTACGGCGAGCACGGATTCCGTGGGGTAGTGGCCTGGCACTACTACTGCGAACCGCTGATGGAAACGGAGCGGATGTTGGCGCTGATGTCACGAATCAAAGCCGAGACGCCGAAGGCCCGGTTTCTGCTGTGGACCAATGGGATCCTGTTGCCAGAAGACCTCTCGCCTTTGAAAGCCTTCGAGCGAATCGTCATCACGGATTACGGACGGCTGAATGCCGTCCGCCTTGCCGCCTTGTGTCAACAACAGCCTGGCGTCACGGTTCACCAATGGCAGCTTGACGGCCGGCTCAACATTCAAGGAAAGCCCACCCCTACGCCGTGCGGCCGGATGTTTTCGGAGTTTATTGTTGATGCCTTCGGCAACGTTCACGTATGCTGCTTCGATTGGCGAGGCCAAGCAGTCATCGGCAACGTTCACCACGCGCCGCTGGCGTCTCTCGTTGCCCGATGGCAGCAAATCAGAGACGCCGTGTGTGGTCGTGAAATGCTGGCCGATTCTCCGGAGGTCTGTCGTCGCTGCACGACAAAGCACCCGGGCATTGATGCGATTCTTCCGCCCCTGGTTTGTTCGCAGGAAGCATTCGATGCGTCACAGCGGTACGTCGCGGACATGCGAAAGCCACTCAAGCCTACGCCGGACGTGGCCAACCGCAAAATCGCGGTCGTGTTTGTCAGCTATCTAAAGGTGCCTCTGTCTCGGCTCCGGGAACACTTCCGTTGGAACCACGCCATTTACGAGCGATCGAAAGCCACCGTCTATGTCGTGACGGAGGCGTACAAGGTGTTCTTGCCACTGTACGCAAAGAGCGTCATCTACCCGCAGAATCTCTTACCGGTCGTCGATGGCGAGCGACGATTCAGTATCTGTGCGACGAAGAACGCTGGCGTGGATGCCGCGCTAAAGGATGGCGCTGATGTGATTATTTGCATGGACGTGGATCATGCCTTGTCACCTGACTGTTTGGATGCAATGGTCGGTGTGCGTGATAATGAAGCCGTCGTGCCGACCTACCGCATGGTCGTGCGTCATGGAGATGCAGAATACGTTGACGTTGATCACGGTGCCACTGGCGTGGTAGCCATGGTTGCCAATAACTGGCGTCGGGTTCGCTGGAATGAACGGTGTGTCGCTTACGGAGGGGATGACGGGATCATATTGAAGGACATCGAGCGGGCTGGCCTTCGGATCAAGCGCGAACCGATTATTGAGCACGTCGAACACCCAGGGACCACTCCCGAGAAAAACCAGCCGGGCCACGGACGGGCAGGTTGCTACGGACGGGATGGGTTCAACTTCGACAATTTTGAGAACAACCGCAAACTTCACGCGACACGATAGAATGTCCTACTGCATCGTCAACGAATCCGCCGGATACGTGTACCTCAACATCCCAAAGGCCGCTTGCACGTCGCTTAAGCTTGCGATCGCAGAGCAGGCCGGCGTCGAGTTTGAGACGCTTCAGTGGAACGCGCCATGGCGTGTTCCCACGCGAGAGGCGGCAAATCGGTACGCCGATCTGTACTGGTTTACCTTCGTGCGACACCCGGCCGCCAGGTTGGTAAGTTGCTGGGCTGATTGGTGCAACGAGCCTTTGCCAAGCGAAGACAATTTTGAAATGAACCCGGCCATGCGGAAGTTTATCGGGTGTCCGTTTGCGACGTTCGCCGACGCGGTTTGCAGTATGTCTCCGGAGTTGATGAACCATCATTTTCAGCCACAATCTGACTTTTTCCGACACGTTCTCGAACGAAAGCCTGACGATGTGTTTCGTGTTGTGGACATCAACGAGGCGTGGCCAACCATTAGAGGGCGGTTCGGCTTGCCGCGGCTTCCGCACGCACGACGTAGCGAACACAGCCCGTGGCGCGAGTACTACACCGAGGACTTGCTCGCCATGGTCGAGCATCGTTACGCAGACGATTACGCTCTTGGCGGATATTCCCTGGAGGCGGTGACGTGTTGAAGGTAGCCGATTGGTGGTGTCCCAACCCGAGCCGCTGGCTCGACATGACGATCAAGTTTCACACCTGGGACAAGGTTGGGTTCGCGCTATGTTCGCAATGCTGGGCCACGCACGAATGCGTCCTCGGCGAATACACGCTTTCGGAAATGGCCGACCCCGGATTCTACGACCGTTTCATGGAGGTGTGGAATTCAGACCGGACGCGTGCCATTCGCGCGCAATGGCACGAACGTGGCGCCCTCCCCCGAATGTGCCGAAGTTGCCCGAGGCTGTTGGCCGAAAGCGACCCTCCGATGCGACGGGCAGACGTCTCGGATGACTGGCTTTCGACGCTAATGAACAACGGCAGCACCCATACCGATCCACGGGTATTGTCCCTCGGATACGATCCGTCGTGCAACCTGGCGTGCCCATCATGCCGCCCCGCTGCGTTTCGCCTCCGGCCTGGCGATGAGCGGTACGATCACCTGAAAGTGTTTCAACGCAACTTCGTCTTCCGCCTGGCGGCCGACGCCACCGACATTCACTGCACGGGCTACGGTGATCCGTTCGGTTCGAACCTCTACTGGGAACTGTTGACGACAATTACGCCCGATTTTGCTCCGCGTCTGAAGTGGTACTTCCTGACCAACGGACTCGGCTTCACGCCGGAAGCATACGAGGCGATTCCAACGCGGGCCCAAATCGCCGGTGTGAATGTTTCGGTAGACGCTGCGACGGAGGACACCTATCGGGCGCTGCGTGGCGGATCGTGGAGCCGGCTACAAGACAATCTGCGTTTTCTATCGACGCTCAGGTTGGACAAGTTTGAGCTTGGTTTCGTTGTGCAATCCGCGAATTGGCGAGAGCTTCCGGCGTTCATGGATAGTGCCGAACGTCTCGGCGCAACGCGGGTCCTGCTCTACACGTTGCTGAACCATGCCTGGGGGCCCGAGCAGTACGCTCTACGTGCGATTCACTCACCGAATCATCCGGATCACGGGGATGCCATGGAGACGATTCGCGCGGCGATGGAAAGCACGAAGGTGCCGTGCTACTGGGAAGCGGAAAACAAGGAGCGTGCAGGAGTCAAAGATGCGCCCTGAATTGGAATTGCTCCACATTGAAACCACGACGGATTGTAATCTGCGATGCCGCCATTGCGCGCGTCGTCGCCACGGGTATGTTTCGGTGGACATGAGCGAAAGTACGTTCTGCAAAATCGTTCCAGCGATCGAGCGCTATCAACCATGGATCAATTTATCCGGTCACGGAGAGACGCTGATTCATCCCGGCTTCCTGGGATTTTTCCTGCTGGCGGCCAACAGCGGTGCGCGCGGGATCGAGTTCCAGACCAATGGTCTTGCGTTGACGGAATCCCTCGTTGCCACGATGCTTGCCACGAACAAATGGGAACGCCTCAAAGTGTCAATCGACGGCCTTGCGGACAACCACAAATGGGTCCGCGGTGTCGCCCTCGAAAACACAACGGAATCCATCGCTGCATTCAATCGTTTACGCGGCGACGCCGTGAGGCCCGGCTTGACGATCGAGTTTTGCGCGATGCGCCACAACGTCGCGGACATGCCCGACGTGGTGCGGCTCGCGGAAACGCTCAAAGCGGATCGCGTCGTCGTCGGTGATCTGCGCGAATACGACGGCATGGAGGGGCAGAGCCTCGTGGACGATTGGCCTGCGGCCGAGCCGCACTATCGAGCCGCAGTCGAGGTTGCCGACGCGGCGAGGATTGACTTTCAGCCATCTGCCACCATGCTTGGACGCCTTGGTAGATTGTCGTCCGAACCCAATCCTACCGGCGGAGTCTGCCGCATTCCATGGAGCGTCGCTTTCGTGGACGTGGCGGGGAAGGTTCGCCCTTGCTGTGTGGTGGATGAGGCGATCGGGGATCTTGAAGACCAGAGTTTTGACGATGCGTGGCTCGGCGATCGCGCAGCGGACTTTCGTAGAAGGTTCGCGGCCGGCGACGTGCCTGACATCTGTAAACAATGTACTTGGACGCAACAATGACGAAATGGAACGCAAGGACGGACGCGGAATGGTGCAGGGTCATGCACGGAATCACCGGCGGTCATCGCCCGATGACCCCAACTCCCGACAAGGACTGCTTCGACCTCGCCTACTGGGAAGGCGTGTGGATACGTGATCTGTTGCACGTCAAGCCGACGCCTGAAGATTTGGTGCTTGACCTGGGCTGTGGCAACGGGCGATTTGCCGTGACGTGTCTGCCCTACGGTTGTCAGTACGTTGGCATGGACCCGATGCAGGAGTGCGTCGAGTTTTGCCGTTCGGCATTCGAGCCATGGAAAAACCGTTACCGGTTTGAGCACATCGACGTGTACTATCGCGATGGAAACCCAGGCGCGACAGTCAAGCCGATCGACTTCCGAATACCACTCGACGAAGGTTCTGTCAGCTACGCCGTGGCCATCAGTGTCTTCACTCATCTTTGCACCATGGACGTGGCGACGCATTACGTGGCGGAACTGCTGCGGGTGCTTGCGCCAGGCGGGACGCTCTACACGACGTGGTTCAAGTCGCCGCCCAACGAACCGACGGACGTTATCGAGCGGACGGTATTTGATGAATCGGACATTCGGAACCTGCTTGCGGGGACCGAATGGCTCTTTGATGAGCGCGGCGAGACGACGGCGCAGCACGATCAGTGGTGGATATGGGGACGAAAACCAACCTTGAAGTGAACGAGGAAGCGGCGATGAGTCTTCAGGTACTATGTGTCGGCTACCCGCGAACGGGAACGCGAAGCCTTTGGAAGGCGTTGACGATTCTCGGCTACAATGCCTTGCATCACGACGATGAGCGTGTGCCGCTCTACCCGCCAATGGACTTCGATTTCCGGATCTACGATGACGTTGACGCGGCGACGGAAGAAATCTGGTGGCGCGAAGTTGCCGAGGCGTATCCGGAGGCGAAGATCCTCTTGACAATACGTGACCAAGACTCGTGGTACCGATCCGTAGGGCACGTCGTCAACGAAAACCGAACAAAAAGCCCGAAGGAAATTGCGAGATTTGATCGAATCCAAAACTTACTCTACGGCTGTGCTTCTCCGGTCGAGCGTCTCTACAAGGCACGCCATTGGCTGCACATTCAGTCCGTGCGGGAATGGTGTACGGCCCACAATCGGCCGTTATTGATGCCCGCGGTTGAATGGCGGTGCTTGTGCCACTTTCTCGGCAAGCCCATCCCCAACGTTCCATTCCCCTGGGAGAACCAATGCCTGACTCCGAACCCCTGAAGGCGCAACCGCCGAAGTGGACACCCCAGCGATCTCGGAACCTTGTGGCTGTCTCGGGATTCGCTCTGTTGACGCTCGGAACGGCCGCCGTTGACTGGCGCGCCGGATGCATTCTCGCGGGCACGTTGATGCTTACCGTTGCAATCGTAGGAACAATTCTCCCCGTGGCTTTGTCGCGGAAGAGAAAACGATAGGAGGAACCGTGAATGCTCGATACCTTGCTTGGTCTTTGCCGGGCTGACGGAAGTGGATGGGTCAACAAGGACCCGGCCGACGATTATTGGTACGGGCCCCGCGGCATTGAAACGATCAGTAGCGCGGACATCAGCGAAGATTCCGCGTTCAGGATTACAACCGTCTTTGCGTGCGTCGCGAAAATCAGCAAGACCATCGCCTCTCTTCCGGTTGACGTGGTGGAGAAGACGGGGCCACGCGAACGCGCTCCGGTCGAGCATCCACTGGAGGACTTGCTCGACGGCGAAGCGAACGGCGACGCCAGCGGGATGACGCTGCGCGAGGCCATGCAGGCAAATCTCGAATTGTGGGGCTCGGCCTACGTCTTCGTTGATTGGTCGGTCGGGCGCCGCAACGAGCCCTACCGGCTGACTCTGATTCCCAGCCGCGAGATCGTTGACATCAAACGCGACAACGAGACGGGCAGCCTGCTCTTCATTCACCGGGACGGCGGCCGTCGTGACGCGATCAAGGCGGCCGATATGTGGTACACTCCGGCGTTGTCGATCAATGGTGTTACGGGCGTATCTACGGTCGGCTACAACCGCGAGGCGTTAGGGCTGGCCCGGGCCACCAGCGACTTCGGCAACGCATTCTTCGGCAACGGTGCGTGGGCCGGCGGATTCATTCAGCAGCCCTTGGAAGCTCCCCCGCTCTCGGAGACGGCCGGGCAGGCATTGGTTGACGGCATCAACGAGAAGTTCCGCGGTGCGCGCAAGGCATTTGGATTTGGGCTCCTGCGAGAGGGGCTGGAGTTCAAGCAGATCGACATGCCGTTCGAGGATGCCATGTTCCTGTCGACGCGGGAATTTCAGCGAATCGAAATCTGCGGGATGTTCGACATGCCGCCGACGATGATTCACGACAATACGCACTCGACCTACAGCAACAGCGAACAGGCGGACATCGCGTTTCAAAAGCACTCGATTGCCCCTCGCGTCGTGCGTATCGAGCGCTCCGCCCGACGCCGTTTCTTCATTGGGACGAAGCTCTACCTGAAGCACAATATGGCCGGACTCTTGCGCGGCGACTTCGCTACCCAGAGCAACGGCTTCGCGCTTGGCCGGCAGTGGGGTTGGTTCTCTGCGAACGACGTTCGGGAGGCGATTGACCGCAACCCGATCAAAGGCGGCGACACGTACCTGGAGCCGTTGAACATGATCCCCGTCGGTCAGACCCGGCCGGTGCCAGCCGGTCCGTCCGGGATGGTCCCGAGTTTCGAGCCGATCGCCGTGGCGCACAGCTTCCCCGCGGCGGCGATTCCCGCGCCGGAGGCTCCCGCTTCGTCGCCTACGCCAGACGCCATGGCGATCGTGCTGCCGGCAATCGAGCACGCGGCCGATCGGATCGCATCGCGGCAGTGTCGGGCTATTCAATCGGCTTGGAAGAAACACGCCCGGGACGGACGACGAGACACCTTTGAGGCTTGGGTGGACAAGTTCTTTGTCCAACACGCCGAGATTACCGGGGCCGAACTGGAGCCGGCCTTCCTGTCGTGGGAGGCGGCGTCCTGCGAGCCTCCGATGCTCGCTGCTTCCGTTGTCGCGGGCAATATGAGCCGCCACTGGCAGGCCGCGGTTGCAACGGCGTTTGAATCGCCAATGGGCGTTCCCGTCCTGATTGACGAATGGAAACACGGACTCGCCTCCGAGATTGTCGGCGGTGTGTGCCGGATACTTGAACCTGAAGATGAGGAACCTTTTGATGAAAACGAAGAGCGAGTTCGTTGACCGTCTGAATCACGGCGTCTGGCCCATGGAGCCGGGCGCATTGCGTTCCCTTGCCTCCCAGCATCTTGGCGACGGTACGGTGTGCGTCGCGGTCGAAGAACATTGGAATCCACTGGCCCCGGTACTTGCCGACCCGTCGCTTTCCGTCGACTCGGCCAAGCTCGCCTTGCCGCGGAGCGACGGGGCCGTGGCGGTTCTTTCCCTGCGCGGCGTGGTCGAACAGCATCGCTCCTGGTGGGCGGGGCTCTCGACGGATGAGATATCGGAGGTCTTGGCACGGCTGATGACCGACCCGTCGATCGGGGCCGTCGTGCTCGATTGGGACAGCCCGGGCGGCGTGGTCTACGGCGTCCCCGAGTTGGCCGACCAGATCCGCGGCTACCGCGGTGTCAAACCGGTCTACTCGATCGCCAACGCCGAAATGTACTCCGCGGCCTACTGGATCGGCTCGGCGGCGTCCAAGACGTTCGTCAGCCCCTCCGGCGGTGTCGGTTCGGTCGGTGTCTGGACCGCCCACGTCAACGCGACTGAGGCATTCAAGCAAATCGGTTGGGAGGTGACGGTAATCTCGTCCACTCCCGAAAAGGTCGAGGCGGGTTCGTTCGCTCCGCTTTCGGACGAGGCCCTGGCAGCGATGCAGGCCAAAGTGGACACGTACTACCAGCAATTCCTGGAGGCTGTCGGGGCGAACCGTGGGAAACGGACCACTGCCGTGGCGGCAAACTTCGGCAAGGGCCGAACTGTCATGCCCGACGATGCCCTTGCGGCGGGCATGGTGGACGGCATCGCCACGCTGGGCGAATTGCTCGGGGCCTTGGTTCCGCGCAAGAAGGGTTCCGCCCGGGCGACGGCGGAGGCGAAGGTTGCGCTGGCCGGAGAGGGAGTCTACCAGGAATGACCCTGACGCCCCGCCAGACCGCCGTGCTTGCGTTCGTCCGCGATTACGTGGCCGAGATGGGGTACGCCCCGAGCGTCCGCGACGTGGCACGCTGGCTGGGCTGTTCGGTTCATTGCGCCTATGGACACCTGAATGCACTTGAACGTCACGGGGCTATCGAGCGGAAGTATGGCGTACCCCGAGGTATCAGGGTAACGGGTGTTACCGTTGCATCAATCAAAAACCCCCGATAAACTTCACCGTACAACTCAAATCACGGCACTGGGCCGCCCGCCGCGCTGAGACGCGACGGAGCCGCCTGGTGTGACGGAGCCAAGTAGCCGCTGAGACGGTTGCCGCGCTTCACGGTGTTCTGGACATTCCCATCAATGTTCGGGCCGCCCTGGTGCGTGGCAGCCGTTTTTTATTGCGCCTCTCCGGGGTCGCCCTGGAGAAAAATGCAATGAGCGAAACGATCAAGCGTCTGCAAGCCGAGCGAGCCTCCGAACTCGAAAAGGCCCAGCAGATCACCGTCTCCGCCAAGGATTGCGGCGAAGACCTGACCGACGAGGAACTCTCTGCGGTCAATTCCCACGTCGCCAAGAGCAAGGACCTGGCCGCCCAGATCGAGGCCGAAGAGAAGCGGGAGACTTCCCGGCTCCAGGCACTCGCCGATCTGGACGACGAAGTGGCTAGCGCCACCCGCCAACCCGAGGCCGGCTACCGGACGAACCCGAGCCGTTCCGACAGCCCGTCGATCCGCGCCATCCGCGGAGAGGCAACCGGCAAATTCGAGCACTTCGGCGAGTTCTTGTTCAAGGTGCGCCAGGCGGCCGAATTGCCGTCGGCCGCCGACTCTCGGCTCCGCGCCGCTCCGATGGGGTCAGCCCCCGGAATGCGTGGGGATGTGGACAGCCTTGGCGGCTTCCTGATCCCCGACGAGTATTCGAGCCGCATCCTGGAGCGGATGTACTCGACGGGCGAACTGTTGTCCAGGATCAAGGCTGTCGGCTTCTACCTGCCGCTGCAGCGCAACACCATCAAGATCCCGCGTGTGGTGGAAACCTCCCGCGCCGACGGCGCGCGTTCCGGCGGTATTCGCGGGTACTGGGTCGGTGAAACCAGTTCGATCACAGACAGCAAGCCGGCCGTCGGCCAGATGACCCTCACCTTGAACAAGGCCGGGGCGCTGGGATACATCACCGAGGAAATGCTCGAAGACGCCCCGGCGTCGGGCGCCTTTCTCGAACGCCTCTTGACCAACGAACTCCTGTTCACGGTCGAGGACGCGATCGTCACCGGCGACGGTTCGGCAAAACCGCTCGGGTTGACTAACGCCAACTGTGCGGTGTCGGTCACGATCGAGACGAATCAGACGGGATCGACCGTCTGGGGCCCGAACATCACATCGATGTGGGCTCGCCTGTTCGCCGGTTGCCGCAAGACGTCCGTGTGGCTTGTTGACCAGAGCGTCGAGCCCTTCCTGTTCTCGTTGACCCTGGAGGGCCGCTATGGGTCGGCCGCGACTTCTGTCGAGGGTATCCCGCTCTACTACCCGGCGGGAAGCCTGCTAAATCAGGGCCAGTACGGCATCCTGATGGGCCGTCCGGTCATCCCGGTCGAATACTGCGCGGCCGTCGGCACGGTCGGCGACATCATCCTTTGGGACCCGGCCAGCTACGTCCTGGTGGACAAGGCCGGCGATCCGAAGGCGGCCAGTTCGATCCACGTCCGCTTCGCGACGGACGAGCAGACGTTCAAGGCGACGTACCGCGTGGACGGCCAGCCGACTTGGGCTTCCGCCCTGACCCCGCACAGCGCGGGCGATTCGCTCAGTTGCATCGTCACGTTGGCGGCCCGGACGTAACCTCGGTACCCGTTCGTTTTCGTTTACTACTTCATGACAAAGGGGATAACCCAATGCGCTTTTGTGAAAGGCACAAGATCGTCCCGCTGTTGGAGCCGCAGGACCACGAGGCCGGCGTCGATTGCGACAGCGTGTCGATGGAAAACTATGGCCACGCCACGTTGATTTTTCTTTTCGGAGAATTGACGGGCGACGCAATCTTGACCGTCAACTCCGGCGCTTCGGCCGGGACGAAGACGACGGCCGAGACGTTCAATTACCGCGCGACGGCGGCCGACCTCAAAAACGCCTCCGGCGACGCTCTGGGGACGGAGGCCACGTCGGCGGCGCTGACGCTGACGGCGGCTACCTACGAAGACCGGATGCTCGTCGTCGAGTTGGATGCCGACGCACTGACTGCCGGCCAACCGTGGATCACGCCGTCAATCAGTGACGCCGCGAGCGAGGAGCTGGTAGCGTGCGTGGCGATTCTCAGCCAGCCGCGTTACGCGCAGTCCACTCCGCCGACGGCGATTGCGTAACTCCTGTTGAGGCCGGGACGATGTTTGACCGTTGTGTGGTTATCAATCTTGACCGCAGACCGGAGCGCCTCGCCGCCTTCCGGTCGCGCGTGCCCATCGACTGGGCTTTCCCGCCGATCGAACTCGTTCCGGCCTTTGACGGGTCGCAACACGAGCCGCCTGCTTGGTACGGCGGCCCCGACCGCAAACGACTCGCGGGATCCTGGGGCTGCTTTCAAAGTCACCTCGGAATTTACAAGCGAGCCATTGCGGACGGCCTCGACAGCGTTCTGATTTTCGAGGATGACGCCGTATTTGCGTCGGACTTCTCGGAGCGCTCGTCCGTGTTCCTGGATTGGGTGCCCGGCGATTGGGACGCGATCTATTTCGGCGGCCAGCATCTTTGGAAAGACACCACGCCGCCGACGCGGGTCAACGAGCAGGTAATTCGCGGCCGTAACGTGAACCGGACGCACGCCTATGCCATGGGCCGGGCGATGCTCGAAAAGTGTGTGTCCGCCCTCGACCGACCGTGGCCGAAACAGGCGCCTGTGAACTATTACAACTTCGATTTTCAACTTGGCCGGCTGCATTCCCGCTCGCGAGTTTACTGCCCCACGAGGTGGCTTTGTGGCCAGGCGGCTGGCGTCAGCGATGTGAACTCCGGCGGCCGCTTTTTTTCGACGCTCTGGTGGAAGGAATTTCCCATTGTGGAACCGGAGGCCTTAGCGTGTCCATGATCAGCTATCTTCGCAGCGTTCATTTTACGCGGACGCCCTCGGCTGTCGAGCCCGTTACGGTCGAAGAGGCGCGCCGCCAACTTCGTATCGACCACACGGATGACGACGACGACCTTGCGTTGATGATTTCGGAGGCACGGCTTGACTGCGAAACGCGACTCGGCGACGTGTCTCTGGTGACCGCGGCCTGCATCGACTATTTCGACTGGTTCGCCGATCCGATGGAATTGCACTGGTCGCCCGTGTCGGCAATCACGTCGATCACCTACGTCGACGCCAACGGGGCTACGCAGACGCTGGCGGGTACCTACTACGAACTCGGAACGAAACTCGGGCGCGGACTCGTCCGGCGGAAGTACGGGCAGAACTGGCCGACAACGCGAGACTATCCCGACGTGGTAGCCGTAACCTATTCGGCCGGCTTCGGCGCGGCGGCAAGCTCCGTTCCAAAAAACATCAAGCGATGGATTCTCGCCCGGGTCGCATGGCTTTACGCGAACCGCGACGGCGAGGAGTACCCGTGGGGAGGATTCGACAGCATTCTCTCGCCGCACAGAATCGTGAGGGTGCTCTCATGAGGCGCACCCGCAAGCGATTTCCCCGCGCGGGCCATCGGGACACTCGGATCATCGTGTACAAGCAGGACCAATCCCAGACGGCCAATGACGACGGGGAGTTTCCGGAAGACGCGAAGGAGTTGTGCCGGCGGTGGGCCGAGATTATTCCACTACGTGGCAATCTGGTCGACTTGCAATCGTCGCAAGAGGCCAACGTGTCACACGTCCTGCGGGTCGCACACGACGACGTGACGGCGACGATCGACGATCACAACTGGATCATGGTGGCTGGCACAACCAGGCGATTCAATATCTCGGCGGCGATCGACTTGGACAATTTGCATCGCGTGATCGAGTTGGAATGCACGGAGAGATTGTGACGTGGAAGTTGAGGACGAAATCCGAACCGCTCTCTTGGCCATGTCCGCCGTCACGGCGCTCGTCGGCACGGGCGACAGTGCGCGGATTCGCTCCTACGAATTGGCCGCAATCGACAATCGCGAGGAAGAACACATCATCATCGAGGTCGATTCCAAGCCGCGTGAAAACACGATCGACGGAGACGGGGCGATGGTGATGGCGCAGGTGAATCTCAGTTGCCGGGCCCCTACGCGCAAGCGGGCCGACGGTTTGGCCGCGGCCGTGAAGACCAATGGGACAAGTCGGGGAACTGGGCTTGCGTGGTACGGCGGAAGCGGCACGGCGTTTGACTCCTGGCTGGAAGACGAAACGCCGTCGAAGATTCGCTGGGGCGACAACTCAAAGCGGCTGTGGCACACCGTTGAGCAGAGTTACGTCGTGCAATTTCCGGAGAGCGTGTGATGGGATTTGGCAGCAAGAAAGCCGTTATCGAGATCGTCGGCATGGAAGAGCTTATCCGCGCCGTCGCGACGATCAAAAACAAAACGTCCCGTAACGCCATGGCGGCCGGTGTCCGTGCAGCCATGACGATCGTCCGCAAGCACATTCGCAAGGAAATCAACTCGCAAGAATGCCACACGGCCCACGCGGCGTCGCTGAAAGCCGGCATGCGCAAGTCGGTCGGAGGCTCATTCAAAAAAGGCGGCCTGGATCATCTCGGCCGTAGGCACGCGACGATTGCCAAGGTCGGGCTCGGGGTCGGTAAAAAAGGCGAGGCACGATTGAGTCGCGGCCAAACCGAAGACGCCAAGGGGAAGCGACTCGGCGTAACGCCCGAGACGCTTCACTGGTTTGTGCTCAGGACGCCCACCCGCAGCCGAAGCCAGGTCCCGCCGCTCTTTGAAGGCGTTGTCGAGCGCGCAACAGCGTCCGCGGGCGAGCCGTCGATGCAAGCCGCGGTGACGAAAGCAAAACAGCGATTCGAGCGGGATGCGGCGCGTCTTGCCAAGTGAAGGAAATAACAGGAGTTGCGTGCGTTCACCTCAATCAACCACTTTTTCGGAGCATGAATCATGGCACTCGTGAAGTGCAAGGGCACCACCCTGAAGCAAGAAATCAGTAGCGTCTACACAACCGTAGCACAGGTGATTTCGATCGATCTACCGACGGTCGAATCGGAGACGTTCGAGGCAGACTACCTTGACAACGCATTGGCCGACATCCTCTACGAGCCAACCGGACGGACGGAAGGCGGGTCGTGTGGGTTCGACTTCTTCTACGACCCAGCCTTGACTGGCCACCAAAACTTGACGGAATTGCTGCGCGCCCCCCAAGCGGAGAACTGGAAGGTCACGTTCGTCGATACGGAGACGAGCGAGTGGGCCTTCGCCGGCGCGGGCTTTTCGCTCGGCGGAACGGTGGCGTTGAACGACGGATTGAAGGGCACTGGCTCGATCAAGCTCAACGGTATCCCGACGTTCCCGAGCGGCGGCAGCGCGGCGTAAGGACACGCGGTAATGAAGTGCCGATTGTTGATCGACATGGGTTGCAATCCATCACCCGACTTCCCTAACGGGATCAAGCCGGCCGGTACCGTTATTGAGCACCGTGACGCCTACAAGCTCGTCCTGATGGGCGTGGCTGAGTCGGTTGACGACGAATGCCGCGTGCGAGCGCCAAGCACGCCAGAACAAGCGGCTCGACGGCTTGACGCCTACAAGAAACTCGACGCGGGTGTGACGCCCGAGGATCGCGAAGCGTGGGATCGCGGATACATGCGCGGCTACAACCACGACGGCTCGTGGATTCCCGGTCCCAACGCGGACGAATTGGAAGAGAAAGAATGGGAAGACTACAAGCGAAGCAGCCTGCTTGTGCTTCCCTGACAATGATGGCTGTGAGACAGGATCGGTTTTGACATGGGAATTGCAACGCGAGAAGAACTGTTTTGTGCGCTCGGACGCACGAAGCGACGGTACCGGATGATTACCTTGCCGGTTAGCGGGCTATCCGTGCGAATTCAATCACTCACGGAAGGCGAGTTGTCGCGGTATCAGCGGCGACTGTTCGCCAAGGGCGGGCGTGGCTTTGACCCGCAGCGGATGCAATCAGCCAACCGTGACCTGTTCGTTCGCTGCTTGGTGGATGATGCCGGCAACCGCCAGTTGTCCGACGATGAGGCGGAGAAGTTGACGGATATGGACGCGGCTGATGCGAGTGTACTCTACGAAGCGTGCGCGGAACACTGCGGCATTGACCGGACGGACCTTGGGGACCTGTCAAAAAACTCCGAGACGACGAGCGCCGCCGGCTCGCCGTCCGACTAGCGAATCGCGCGGGCATCGTTGACGTTGATGCGATGCTGGACTACTTCACTCCGGAAGAGTTTGACGAACGTGTTGCGGCGGCGCGATTGGAAGAGGAAGGCCCGCAGTGGGTAGAGCGGTTGGCAACGATACTGAAACTTGGCTTTGCCGCGATGGCGTTGGGTAAGGTCGACCCAGAACACTTTGACCCGATGCAACCCCAGAAACTGGAATCCATGCTACGACGTCCAGCCGATAGCCGAACACACGCACCGCTTGCCGAGCCCGGCCCGTCCGAGGCCGTCAGCCCGAACCAGGCCGCGGCCTTGTTCGCAACGTTCGCGGGCCCGCCACAACGAGGATAGCCCATGGCATCGGCAGTCGGTGATCTTGTCGTGCGGTTTGGGGCGGATACTTCGCGGTTCAATCGCGGGGCCGGTCAGGTGACACGGATGCTCGGCGGGCTGAAGGGGGCGGCGATGGGCCTTGCTGGAGCGCTCGGTTTCACAGGTGGCGTCTATGGATTCGTGAATCTATTGCGTGCCGGCGAAAACTTCAATCAGAAGATGCGTCAGTCGCTTGCGATCATGGGCGACGTATCGGATGCCATGAAGGGCAAGATGGAAAAGGCCGCGTTCGACGTGGCGAAGGCGACGCGATTCTCGGCGGCCGAAGCTGCCGAATCCTACTACTTCCTCGCGTCCGCAGGACTCGATGCCGCACAGTCTATTGCCGCGCTGCCGCAAGTCGCCAAATTCGCCCAAGCCGGCAATTTCGACATGGCCCGCGCAACGGACCTTGCAACGGATGCCCAAAGCGCTCTCGGCCTTACCGTCAAGGATGCGGCGAGAAACCTCGACAACCTCACGCGCGTTACCGACGTGCTGACTAAGGCGAACACGCTTGCTAACGCATCCAGCGAACAGTTTTCAACGGCGTTGACAACCAAAGCAGGGGCGGCCCTTCGCGCTCTCGGAAAGGACATCGAAGAAGGCGTCGCGGTTCTCGCGGCGTTTGCCGATCAGGGGGTGAAGGGGGAAGAGGCTGGCACTCAGCTTGCAATCGTGTTACGTGATTTGCAGACAAAAGCGATTGAAAACAAGGCCGCGTTTACCGGCGCTGGTATCGGCGTATTCGATGCTTCCGGTGAAATGCGCAACATGGCGGACATTATCGGCGACCTTGAAAAGAAACTTGGTGGACTTAGCGATGAGCAGAAAAAGTCCACGCTCCTGATGCTCGGATTCAGCGACAAGAGTATCGGGGCGATGACGGCCTTGCTCGGGACATCGGATAAGATTCGTGAATATGAAAAGGCATTGCGAGCGGCGGGCGGTACGACTCAGGAAGTCGCCGACAAGCAGTTGACGTCGGCACAAAAAGCATTTGCAAAGCTCGGGGCATTTGCCACGCAGGCCGGTGTTGCAATTGGCGCCTTCATTAGCCCACACATCGAAAGCATCATTAAGTTTGCCGCCGCGTCGGTTGCTGCTGCAACTGCTATATGGCTCGTCAATCGAGCTATCCAATCGTACACGGCGTTTACTAAGGGCGCGGCCATTGCGACGGCGATATTACAGGCAATGAGCGGTCCGAAGGGATGGGTTACGCTGGCGGTCGGAGTAGCTGCGGCAATCGTAGCGGTGAAGGGTGTAAGTCGAGTGTTTTCAACCGTAGATACAAAGATGAAAGCCGCCACAGAATCGGCGTCTCAAGTGCCTCCGCCACTCCAACGTATCGCCTCGCAGGCCGGTCCTATCACAAGCACGGCTAGGGCGACGGAGCATTTAGCGGACGCCCTCAAGGCATTACCACCGGTCGCAAGGGCGGCGGCTGGGCGGCACGATGCTCTCGGCACGTCGCTGAACAGTAGCATCACGTTACTCAGCGACATGGCACAGGCAGCAGGAGTCGCGAGAAAAGCCATTGGCAATGCTTTCGCTTCCGTCGAACAGGGAAAGACGGGATGGACCCCACGTGGTACGAGTAAGTTAGCCGCGAGCACGCCAGAATTAACCAAGCCTCTTCGAGATGCCGTAGACCTCTTTGACGAAGCCAAAAAATTGCAAAGTAGATTATTGGCTCTATCTGCCGCACCGGGAGAAATGGGCATCTCCGCCAAAAATGCGACCGTTATTATTGAGTCGCTTACTGAATCCTACAGGAAACTCCTAAACGCATCCGAGGATGTCGGTCGTGCTCGTCATGAAGACCAAAAGATAGAACGACTAAAGGTATTACAGGAGGCGATGACGACATTTATTCTAGCTGCCCAAGGTGGCCAAGCCACTTTGATGCATATGCAAGACGCGATAGCCGCTGCGCTCGGCCCTTTTGCGTCCCTAGAAGAGGCTGTTGATGCTGCAAACTCCGCGATAGATAGTCTCGCAACTCCGCAAGAGAACCTTAGCAGAAAGTTGAAAGAGATTGAGGCATTGTTTAATCTCGGCCTAATTGGCGATGGAAAGGAAGGACTGGATATCAAGGCCAAGATGATAGCAGCGGCCATGGGAGCGTTTGACGCTGCGATTGGCGGCCCGAAAAAACACCTTGCTGATCTGCGAAAGGAGGTCGAGGCACTCCAAGCTCGCTTGACACCTGCGCAGCGTGAATTTAATCGCTTTGCGGATATGCCCGGCATTGATCCAGATACGCTTAACGCAATAGGGAATGCGTATCTACAAATCGAAGCGATTACAAAACGCAACGCGCTACTTGACGAGGCGGGTGACCTAAAGGAATCCATGCGTAGTCCAGCCGAGGCGCTTCAGGCCAGGCTTGGCCACTACAAGGAACTGCTAGAGGCGGTGGGGCCTGGGTTCCAGGACACTTACAATCGCCTGATTGCCGAAGAGCGAGACAAGCTAGCTACCAAAGACAACAAACAGCCGTCGCAACAGCCCGCCGCCCTTGAACGCAGTTCCGCCGAAGCGTGGAAGAAGATTATCAGCAGCATGTACGGCGAGGACGGCGACACAGACAAGGCCACGAAAGAAACGGCAGCGAATACAAGGGGAATGCTGGCTGTACTAAATCGCCTCGACAACCGCGAGCCCGCAAAGGAGGTCGACATCTAATGGCAGTCGTCTACGCCAAAGAGATTCACGTCGGCCGCGAAGGCGGGGGCGAGTTTTCCGGCAACGCCACCGCAACCCGCGTGTGGCGTGTCAAGACCGACAGCGTGTATGACGGGCCCGGCGTGGCGATCAACGCCACGGGTGTACCAGATTACGGCAACCCGCACCCCGACGACGTGAACCTATTTGTGGATCGCATCAGGGCGGTCAACGAGTCTTTTTCAAAGTACGTCTGGATCGTCACGGTCTCGTACAAGCAGTCGGTCCTCGGCAAGAGCGCGAACCCGCTGGCCGACCCGGCGGAGATCACGTGGAACACCGAAACGGAGACACGGCCGGTCTTTGCCGACAAGGACGGCAACGCGATCTTGAATTCTGCCAAGGA
>Ga0307377_10002706_pt1 | contig 20664 bp, 16 predicted proteins | sample TR3MG_FD_202535 | JGI IMG/M metagenome (GOLD analysis project Ga0307377, IMG submission 202535) | Soil microbial communities from Risofladan, Vaasa, Finland - TR-3 | ecosystem: Environmental > Terrestrial > Soil > Coastal area > Acid sulfate soil | place: Finland: Risofladan, Vaasa | collected... | reverse complement strand
TCAGCACGTAGACTTTATCATAAAGAAAATTCAACGTAGCCCAATGCCTCCTCCAGATGCAAATGATGTTGTTCAGTTACTAACTGAGGCTGTTCGTAATCCTGAGGCTGCTAAAGCATATGTGCGTGAGGCTGCGTACCTCGTTCAACAAAACCTTAAAGCATGGACTAACGCTATGGACGCTCCTAACAGCGCAGAGTGGAAACGACTGCTGTTGATTGCGGATAGCGCACGAGCATAACGGAGCATAAAATGAGAGGCAGCTTAAAAGTAACTACAGTTTGCGCACAGGGCTACGAAGTCGAACAAGAAGGTAAAGTAGCTCCTTGGTTGAAGCAGTTTGCTAAAGCACAAGATCAGCAGGAGACTGTTGTGAACCAAGCCCGCAGGCGCAATCAAACCCAGGCAGCTGGATATTTAGATCATGTTCAGAACATCTTAGTTAATCGTCCGCGCTATGCGACGGTGGAAGATGCGGTTCAGGATTTCCGTAAGCGCACTGGATTAGATAGTTATTTGGAAGAAATTAAGCAAGCTGAGAAGAAACCCAGGTTAGTTAAGAGCGCTAAATCAACTAGAATTGCAGCCAGAATTAACGTCCTAGAAAAGCTGGGATTAAAAAAAAAAGTAAAGCAAGCAGCTGACGCTCAGACATTTCCCTCATCATTATCTAAATATACAGAAGCTGTCAATGACATTATTTCCTTTATTAAGAATAGGATTGAGGATTTGCATGCTCTGGGTGTAACCGTTCCACAATTGCAACAAAGCATATTGGAAAACTTTGGCATACGTCATGGTGTCCAAGATAAAGATGTTTACAATCAAGAAGTTGAAAAGTGGTTAAGCGATCAAATAGAAGAAGCACAGGGATTAGTATCTGCTGAAGAAGGTTCTCCTAGCTTAGGAGCAGGGGTTAATCGAGAAATGGACTCTCAAGAGGATAGCGATGCTTTTGCGGGATTAATGCCAGCATCTTCTTGATAAGGGTTTATGCAAGATCATCCATTATTTGAAAAGTTTAAGTTAGGATTAAGCAATTTAGATCCAGTTAAGTTTTGTCAAGACAATTTAGTCTTGGATGGCAAACCCTTCCGCGTTGAAGGTAATGGTTATAAACCATTTGCCGATATTTATAGACGTATTGGAATTACATCTTTAAACTCCGAATCTAAACCGGTAGTTTTAGTTAAGGGTCGCCAGGTTGGTGCCACCACCATGGCAGTCTCTCTGGAGATGTATTTTATGGCTTCTGGTTTGTTTGGGAACCACGGACGCCCACCCATACGTGTATTACACTGCTTTCCCACATTGGTGCACGTATTTGATTTTGCCAAGACTAAATTAAAAGCTACCATATCGCAATCGCGTTTGTTGGACGATCCGAGCAATCCAAATAAAAAGATCCCATTTATTGAAAAATATATAGACAAGTCATCTTCAGCTAGTAACTCTTTGCAGTTTAAACAATTTGTGGATGGCAACTTTTTACGCGTAGAATCTACTGGTTTAGATGCTGATAGGCTTCGTGGTGGTACTGCTGATGTTATCTTCTATGACGAGTGTCAAGATATATGTAAGGATGCAATTGCCAACGCAAACAAATTACTTGCGCAAGCAAAATATGGTAACAGTGGTGTTAAGGTTTATTTTGGAACTCCCAAGCAACGGGGTGGACATTACTGGGATATGTGGCAACTATCTAATCAGCAGTATTATCATTTAGGTTGTGAGAGTTGTGATAAATTATTTCCACTATACACTACTGGCAGTGATGATTGGAAAAAAATATGGTTGTTTGGCTGGACAGTAAAGTGTCCGCATTGCGGGTTTGAGCAAGACAAGCGCGAGGCAGCCGAGCGTGGCAAGTGGGTGGCTTTAAAGCCTGAAAATGATAGATATATTGGTTATCATATTAACCAAATGTACATGCCCAACTACACTAAAGAGAAAATACTAGACGAACGTCCTGAAGTTAACCCATCTATGACTGAAAGAGGGTATCAGAATGAAGTTTTAGGCGAGTTTTACCGCGGCGAAGCGTCTCCTATTACACCAGAAGAAATTAGAGAACACTGTGCTGATGAGAAGCGCGGTTTTGTTCAAGGCATATCTCTTCGAGAAAATAAGAAAGTATATGCTGGATTTGACTGGGGTGGAAAAGATTTTGTGGACGCCGGCGAGCGAAGCACTCAAGGGCAGTCTTATAGTTGTGGGGTTATTCTGACTGAAGAAGGTCCCAATCTTTTATCTATTCAATTTGCAACCTTGTTGAAACGTAATGATTTGGAAACAAAAAAAGAAATTGTGAACGAGATGTTTCGTCGGTACAGCGTTAAACTAGGGGTAGGAGATATTGGGCATGCTAATGATCTTTCAGAAATTTTACATCGTGAACATGGTAATCGGTTCTTGGCTAGCCAAGCATCTTCGCATGTAAATAATAGGATAAAATTTAATTCTGATTACATGCCACCAACTATTGTATTTGAAAAGGATTATCACGTAGCAGAGATGTTTAGTTTAATGAAGCGTGGCATGATACGTTTTCCGTACAAGAGTTACGAACAGATTTATTGGTTGGTAAATCATTGTTCAAGCATGGAGATAAAAACTACAGCAAATGTATATGGTGAGCCCGTTTTTAGGTATGTAAAAGGTACAACTCCCAATGACGGACTGATGGCATTGATAAATGCATATTTGGCTTACAAATTTGATATCACCGGTTCTTTTAGTAATAAAATGGCAGGTCTTATGGATAAACCTGGTCGAAAACAAATTCCTGCAGTGATTGGTTATATTCCTAGAATGTAACATAAAAGGAAATAAATGAATTCCCAACCTTTAAAAGAAGCGGCTGCTCCTCCCCTTATCACGAATTATATGGTTAAAGCCGTAAGCCAACACCGTCGTGAAGTGCTAGAGGAAGAGACTAATGCTGGGAAGTTCAGACAACCTGGAAGTACGCATTTTGCCGCAGAAAAAACGCCATTAGGAAATGTTAAATCTACTTCTGCAAGACTTAGTAAATTTGCTCAAGGTTTTGGCTTAGGTTCAGGAGGCACAGGCGTAAGTACCGGTTATCAGGGATCCGGTGGTACGGTTCGTCAAGTTCCGGAGGTTTATTCTCCTCTGTGGCTTAATTCAAATCTTAATTTACCCCGCGATAGAGCTACTATTAATGCTTGGTGTCGCTCTTTTTATGCTTTAAACCCAGTAGTTCAGAATGCTATTTATTTACATGCTACTTATCCTATTTCTAAATTAAATATTAAATGTAAAAACGAAAAAGTTAATAAGTTTTTTCAAACAATGATTGAAGAAATAGATTTAACCAATATTTGTGTACAAATAGCTCAGGAATATTGGACACTTGGAGAAGCTTTCGTTTATGCAGAGTTGGACGAACGATCAGCTAAATGGAGTCGAATTCTTATTCAGAATCCCGATTATATCTCGGTAAAACGCTCGGTAATTGCTGGCGAGCCCATTATTAGCCTACGTCCAGATGAAAATTTGAGGCGGATTTGTACTTCCAACCGACCCTCAGATATGCAGCAGCGGCAACAGCTGGATAAAAGTATTGTTGAACACGTCAGAAGGGGTGAGAATATTCCTTTGGACAACTTCTACGTGTCCCACATCGCCCGCCGGATAAGCCCTTATGAAATTAGAGGAACCGGTCTACCAGTAAGTTGCTTTCGTCAGCTTATGCTTTTTGATAAGCTGCGCGAAAGCAAGTTTGCCCAAGCGGATAATCTAATTAACCCGCTAACTTTAATTACAATTGGTGGCGGACAAGATAATTATAAACCAACTGCCGACGATCTAGATGGTTGGCGGCAGCTGTTCGAAGAGTGTCATGATGAAGAAACAGAAGTTTTAACCGAAGAAGGTTTTAAAAAGTTTGAAGAAGCTATAGAATTTGAACAAGTTATGGATGGAACTACTGGTAATGTTTGTTCTATTTCTGCTCGTCCCAAATCCGGTATAAAAATTGCTTGTTTTAATTCCGACAAAAATATGTTGGAATACCATACACCAAGCGCTGCTCACGTATATGATTATGATGGAGATATGTATCATTTTCATAATGATAAAATGGACACAAAGGTTACTCCCGATCACAAGATGTGGGTTCAATCGAAGAAATTCACAGGAACCGGAAAATCTAGGACTTGGAAATGGGGAGAATGGGAAAAGATATTAGCTAAAGATTTGTACAAGAAGCCATGGGATAAGCGATTCCGAGCTGAGGCAGGTTGGGAAGGCGAAGATATTAAATTTACTGATGTGTGTGGTCAAAAAGTTCCAATAGAGTTGTATTTAGAATTTTTGGGCTATATCATTAGTGAGGGACATTTAGGAAACAGCTCTAATGAAGTTAGTGTTTCCCAAGCCGTTATTACTAAATATGGTAAAGAAAACGAGCATTATCCTAAGATGAGGCGGTGTGTGGAGAAGTTTGCCGAGATTATTGGTAAAACCTGTGGACATACAATATGTGCTAAAAAAGATAGTCAAGCTAAATATTGGAATGCCAGATTTTCATTAAAAGGTGCGAAATTATTCGAGCATTTATGTGGTGAAATTGGAAGCATTGATGGACACAGATCGCACGACAAGGTAGTTCCTAAATGGATTTTAAATCTTAGCCCGCGGTTGCTGCAAATTTTTCTAGATGCACTAATAACTGGCGATGGTAGCGATTATGAAAGACCAGTAGACAAATCTCTCCATGGCTATTTCTACTATACAACATCTAAACAACTTGCAGATGATGTTTATGAGGCGGCATATAAGGCAGGTTATGTGCCGACAACATTTGTAAGAAATAAAAAACCAACACCCATACATCCTTGTTATACCGTTCAGTGGTCAAATTCACACAAAGGTAATCTACCACTAGTTACTAGATATTCTGTTAATCCACGTACTAAAGAAAAGAAAGAAGCAATTTCTAAGGTTAACTATTCTGGTAAAGTATGGTGTTTTACCGTGCCAACTGGCTTGTTTATTACACGACGAAATGGAAAGATCGCTATACACTCCAATTGCCAGTATGATAAAGATTTCAAGCTCTTTACCCACGATGGGGTAAAGGTTGAATATGTTAGCAAGGGTGCTGGCATTTACGACATCTCCGGCGATATTACTCAGCTTTTGAAAGAAATATATATTGGACTAATGGTTCCCCAAGTTATTATGGACGGCGGCGCAGACGTAACCTATGCTAATGGCGGTGTAGCATTAGATGTTCTAAGACAGCGGTACATGCAGTTTAGAAACATGCTAGGGCAGTGGCTGCGGCGCAAGATTTTTGCTCCCATATCACGTATTAATGACTTTTACGATTATGAGAATGATGAGAAAATTCTCATTGTTCCTGAAGTAGAATGGAACCACATGTCCTTATTTGACATGGGTGACTACATTGCCAACTTAACTCAACTATTATCAACTCAGCCAAAGAATGTTTCATTACAAACCGTATTTAGATCTTTAGGGTTAGAATTTGAAGAAGAAATGCGTCATATTCGTCAAGAGAATATTGAGCAAATTATTCAAATGAAAGAAATGGAAGCGTTGCAGCGCATGTCTTTGAATGATTTACGTTCAATTGGTGATGATGACGAGATTCAGGAAGTACAAGAGAGCCCATTGCCGGGCGAAAGCGCATATGAGAATGCGCAACCTGGCATGGGTGGCATGGGCGGCGGCATGGGCGGCATGGATATGGGCATGGGCGGCATGGGCGGCGGTATGGGAGGCGGACTTGGCGGAATGCCAATGGGCGGAGCCCCACCAATGGGCGGAGGTATGGGCGGACCAATGGGCGGAGGTATGGGCGGATCACCGCCAGGCGGTGCACCACTATAAACCATATGGTTTTGTAAACCTATTATTATTACTGCCTTTTAGGTAGGAGGCAGTTTATGTCCAAAACTCGTGATAAAGAGCTTATTGCCATTGCTCAAAGATATGGCTTAACCGGCTACCTAAGACAATGGCTCACTCCAGGCGGCTGGGGTAGGGGTGTTGGAGAACAACTGTTTGGCAGTTACTCTGAAAAGATGACTGCTCTGCGCGAGGTTGATAATGCCATGCGCAATGCTGTAATGGGACAGAGTGATAAAGCTCTGGAAAATTACGATTTAAAAATATCGCTACAAAAAGCTCAGGAAGCTTTTAAGAATAACCGTTTTATTGATGTGGCTCATTGGATAGGTAATATTAATTTAATGGTTCGGGACGCAGTAGATTTAGGTGCTTCGGTAGCCAACCTAACTCAGCAGGAACTAGACGAATACTATTCTGAAACTCAAGGACCGTATTTATCTGAGCAATATTTTTCCGACGCCAAAGTGGCAGAGGCGGGGTTTTGGGATTTAATGGGCGGATTGTATAAGGGGGTTTTTGGAGATCCTATAGAACGAACTTATTGGAGAGAAGTAAAGCTTCGCAAAAGTGCTATCCGTAATCTTTTGACTGCAACCAAGAGTTTTGTGGATCGTGTTTTAATTATTTTTAATGAAATGAAGCGTGCGCGAGCTACCGGTCGCATCAGTGATTGGACAAGTCAGTATAACCAATTGTTGAAGTATCATGCTAGTTTTGAAGAAACATTTAAGAGCGTTTATACTAAACATTTTATTCCAATCATTGAAATTGCTAAGAAACGTTTTGCAGAATCTGATCGCATGAAAAAAATGCGTGAGAAAAAAGAAGAAAAGCGTAGAGAACAAGCAGGAGAATCTGCAGTTGGACAACCAGCCGGAACTCATAGTGAAGCGCCGATTTCGCCGGAACCGCAGGTTAGGGAAGAAACAGTTACACCAACCCGCGGACGACCGACCAAGAAGGTGTGGTGGGTTGATGCAGGTGGTGTTGAAGTAGATCCTAACAAATCGCGCCGTGTTTTAAAACTTGTGTTTGATGAAACAGAAGGTGAAGTTCCTACTGAGGGTAAAGAAGTCAGGGACGAAAAAGGTCCGGTAGCTATTGTTAATCCAGCCGGAGAAGTTACTTTAGAAGATATTTATGATGCGCAAACTAAAAAGAGGGTAACTATTCCAGTTGAAGCTGTCAAGCAGTATATGACGAAGCTACGGCAGGATGCGATAAATCAGGCAGCACAGGTACCGATTAAGCCAGATCCTATAGTTGACATAGTTGCGCCAGAAAAAACTGAGGTGAATCCCAATCTAGTGGTTGTATTGTTGTCCAAATCCGTTGGCAAGAAAAAGAAGGATAAAATTGCTGAAATGATTAAATCACAAGTTAATGCAGATGTGGAATTCATTATTCCAAGTCGTATTCGCAAAGCTCGTCGTATTATTTTACAGAGAACTGATGAAGGGCGCAATGTTATATCGGTATGGGCTTATGATCCTGATACTGATAAAGCAGTTAAGTTAACTGGAGAGTTGGAAACCTCAGAAGAGATTAAGTCACAAGTTCCTGCTAATATTTCTGAAATAGGCACCACACCAGCACCAGCACCAGCACCAGCACCAGCACCAGCACCAGCACCAGCAGCACCAGTACCTGTGCCGACACCGGAAAAACCAACAGCGTCACCACCGGCACCAGAACCGAAACCGGCAGAGGAGTCCAAACCTCCACCTTCGCCTAAGCCAGCCGAACCAGAACCCAAACCCAAACCAGAACAGAAACCAACCGAGCCAGAAATTAAGGGCGAACGAATAGCTATTATTGGTTTAAAAGAAAAGCCAGACAATCTAGATCAAATACTTAAGGCATTGGGTGCAATGTTGGGATTCAAGGTGGTGGCTGTTTCGTTCGGCTCCGAAGGTAAAAAGCAGTTGCAACAATATATTGACGAAGGTTACAACATTGATAAAAAACACAGCCACGTATACAATACAGTAGATGAACTAAAGAAGAAGTATCCAATGTTATCTTTAGCATTGACCGAAGAAGATGATGAAGAACCCAAAGTGGAAGAACCCGAGGAACCCAAAGAGGAAAAACCTGCAGGCGAGAAGCGAGCATTCGTATTTTTTGAAGGCAGCCCTGATGATGCGAACCGCATCCGTGATGCTGTAGAAAAGCTTCACCCAGATATGAAGGTTAGTGTATTAGCTCCCAAGTACAGAGAATCAATGAAAGAAAAGTATTCTGATGAATTAAAAGCTGTTTATGCTTATCGCACTCCGCCCGAGGAAGGTGAAAAAGAGCTTACCGAAGATATGGTTAAACAACGAGTTAAACAACGAGTTAAGAAACGTAAGGGTAAAGCGGCAGCCCGTCGGGTTGCGTTGTTAAAGAGGTTAATAGGTTAACATGGACATACTCGCTGTTGCATCTTTAGAATTAAACCGCACTGAGAACAAACAAGTTGTAAAAGTGGCGGGTATTGTTCGTCGTTTGCGCAATTGGTATCGCAAACTTACAGACCCAGAATATCGTGCCAAGGTTGTCAAATTACAAACAGATTCGGTGGCAGTTCGTAGCGACATTGATGAGTTAGAAAAACACATAATAAGTGTACAAAAATCAATTAAAGACTCCGACGTTGAGTCGTACAACTTTGCAGTAGATAGGGTGAGAGAAATATCTAAGCGATTATCAGGAGAGCTTACTAAATACGAACAGAGCGCAACCGAAGCGGACCCAGATGTTAAAAATCAGTTTACGGAAAAGTATCCGAAATTGCCTGCAAGTTTAGATCGTATTGAAAGAGTACACATTTCCAACACCATACGAGAAGCGGTCTGGAATATTAAAGCTATAAAAGACAGTTTAACCAGACATAATCTTCCCAAAGAGGAAGTGGACGCCTTTATTAACGATCCGAATCGTCTGAATGATTTTTATAATATTTTAGCTCAAAAAATAAAAGCTGGCAACATTGTTGGATCTTGGGAGTCTCCTCAGTCTAAGCTTGACATTAATCGCAATGGAGAGATGCAGTACCGAGTTATCACTAATCCTTTTGTCATACCGGGTACGTCATTTAAAATGCAAGTAACGGTTGAAGGTACTGATTTGTCTGCCCGCACCACCTCTCCCAGACCGGTGTTTTCTATACATAAATTTAATTTTATAGATGCTAGGCAAAAAGCCGCCCGAGCAAAAGTGCTTGATTATTTAAAAATGATTAGGCTACAAGTCAAGGTAGATAAATCTATGGCAAAACTTTCGCATAAAATAGAGGCTGGTGAGTAATGTCCGCAGGTTTTGCCAAAGTATTAAAAGCGTTAATTGGTAAAGAGGTTGAGATTTACCAAGGGGATTCGCATGAAACATTATTAACAGCAGATAAAGATATAGACCGCAAGAGCGTAATACGTGGCAAACTATTAGAAGTCATTGACGAATGTTTAATTGTAGAGTGTAACGTAGGCGGAACCGCTGTTAAAGTGTATGTTAATTCGTGGACAATCAGTGCCATATTAGAACCACGCCCCGGTGCTTGTATTCATTCTATTTATAACCACGCTGAGAGACGGGTACCACGATGAAAGCAGACTTGTTAAGAAAATTGGCAAAAGATTTTCGAATAGCTGGACAGAATCGTTTAGCCAACAAGGCTCTTATCGCGTTAGCGAAAGAGACCGGCTCACCAACGCCACGTTCTGATCTTAGTTATTCATATGTAATGCGTAAACTGAGGAAGGATAAACCTGAACGTTTGCACAAGTTTATGGTTGTTTTTAAGCAAGCTTTTGATAAAGCCTTTGTAGAAGAGGTAGAAGATCCTGATAACGCAGCTTTGATGGAAGCTTTACAGGCGGTGGATTACAAATCAGATCAGAACGATGTTAAGGACAAGATTCCTGGAGGGTTGGCAGATAAAGGCGAGCCGAAAGATCTTAATCCAAAGCAATTGGAAAAGGGAATTAAGATTGAGATGGAACATACCGATGATGAGGATATAGCTCGTGAGATTGCCACTGATCATTTGACTGAGGATCCTTTATATTATGACAAACTGGAAAAGATCGAAAGCTCGGATATCGAAGAGCGTATGGTTAAGCTTGCAGAATATATGGTAACCATGGACGATCCAGCTATGGCAGCACGAGGAATTGCAGTAATAATTAACTTTCTTACTCGTCGCATTGAGCCTAATAAAAGATTATATTCTTTATTAAATTTGAAAAGAAAGATATATGAATTGGATGAGTATCAAATAGCTAGCAAGAAAAGTCCGAACACCGCTTCTTTAGGACAGTCTATTACGTTTCTTAAAACCATCCTCAATGGACGACCTCCATACTACATACGCAAAGTAATTAATGAAGTGGTAAAGAATATATGATACCCCCAAATTTTCGTCAGGTCAGTCCTAAACTGTATAGGAGTGCGGCGCCCACAAACCAGGCGCAAGTAGATTGGCTTGTCAATAACTATCCTAAGATTAGGAAAGTAATCTCTTTGGATCGGGATGCTGGTTTATTCATTGCTCGATTACTTCCTCCCAGCGTTAAGCACATTCAGCTGCATATTAATCCAGAATCTAGTGCTAGTATTAATGCGGCTGGAAACAAGCTTAAAGCGGGCGGCGGAGCGATTTTTGACACACCCCAAGGAAGCACTTTAATCCACTGTCGCCGGGGGAAAGATAGAACAGGTTTCGCGGTGGGTATTTACAATGTTTTAAAGCAGGGTGCCAGCCCTGCGTTTGCCGTGCGTCAAGCTGAGTCTTTAGGGTATGGAAGTGGTATATCGGCGGAATCTAAAGCTTTGATGAACAAACACATTGGCTTAACTCCTACGACGCCCACCACCCCCGACCAAGCGGTCCTTGATATTTCGGAGGCGGATGATATTGTTACCTACCTGCGTGAGGAAGGCTCGGGCGGGTATCAACAGCGATCCAGCAACGTGGCTGGTACGTCTAATCCAATCATGGATCAAACTGACGTGTGGTGGTCTGCTGTAAGATCACCCGAAGGTGAACAAAACCCTTCGGTAAATATTCGGGCTCGAATCGAAAAACTTAAAGATATAGTTAAACAAGCCGGCGCCAAAACAGCTGTTGTTATTAAAGCTACTCCACACCCAGCAGCAGATCAATTTTATTCGGACCTCAAAAAGCTTTTAATGTCTATAGGGTATGTTGTAGATATGGTGAATTATGGTGACTTACCACCAGTTGCTGATTTTTGGATTGGCCATGGACGAGGTGGGCAAGCATTAAAATTTGCTCCAAGCACTGTTCAGCAACTAATATTAAGCCCCACCCTTAGATTATCACCCGACATAATTAATGCAATCAAAGTTTTGGATAGCAAGACGGATGTTAATGAAGCGTTTGGTGGTGGTGGACCGGTAGGGTCACCGACAGCGGAAGAGTTACCTTCTGGGCAAGGATCTCCCGCAATACCTAGTGCACCACAGTTACCCAGCACTGGGTTGAGAAGTAATTACCAGGGATCTATTCCTGGTACTAATTTTGGGGTTGGGGGCGGAACGCCTGGTTCTGGCACTGGCGGAATAATTGATATAGATCCCTATGGATTAGTGCAACTGTAAATATGCCATTTATATAGTATTTTAATATGCTCAAATCTGCTGACACCGTAGAAATGACTCTGGATATAACAGAGGAAGAAAAGAAAACTGCAAACCAGCTAGTTAAGGTGCTAAAGTTACTAATCGATAAGTTGGTTAGTTATAATAATTATCTCAACCATCTGTATAATCCATTTAAGAAATACCAGCAGGTATCTACTGAGTCTATAGAAAAATATAGAGCTACATTGTGGCGCTTTACAGAAGAAATAGAGGAAAAGTTTTTAGGATCTGAACGGTCAAACGATCCGAAAGATTGGTCTTTCAAAAAAACCGCCTTCATATGTGCAGCCAAACTCAAAGAATTTTCAACTGACACGCATATATCCAAATTGTTGGAGTCTTTTTCCGATGATTCCACGGATGTGGAAGATAATGTGATCCAATTAGTTGCCATTATTAGAAATCATACTAGCTCTACTTTTAGAAATAATGTGATTACTGCCATGGAAAATACTAAAAAAGAAATATCTGAGTTTAAAAAACTGATAGAAGATAGGATTATTGATCACATAAATACCAATATTCTTGCAAAGAACTGGATAGAAGATTCAAGCCAGGAGCTTAATATTCCTGTACAAGAGCGAGAACCGTATGTGGTTAGGTTATATCAAGACAGAGAAAAGCGTATGCGTGAGAAAGGTTAATGATGTTTATTAAGCAGGGAGAACCTGGAAAGATTTTAAAAGTTTACAAAGAAGGTGAACTTAAGCAGGACGAAGAAGAGGAAAAGCGCGCTTTGAAAGACCGAGAGATTAAAACTTCCGGAGAGAATAAATGCTTATCAAATTAGGAGAAGCAATAGCAGTTACTAAGGACGACCTTAAGTTAAACATTCTGGACGTTGACGATCCTGAAATAACTAAAATGTTTCAGGATACCGTGACAGATCTTAAGGCTCGTGCTGCGGTAGAGGCGGCGGAGCAGTCTGTTAAGACTGGAAAAGCTATCGCTCCTAAGGCTAAGGACTTTTTATATTTTACGGCTGTAATGATGCACGCTGCTGAGTCAGCATTGTTAGATGATAGTGGTGCGCTTAGGAAAACCGCCGATGGTAAGGATGTGGAGGCTCATTGGGAAAAAAGAGATGATACTTGGATATGGCGCAGTAGTGATCCGGATATTATGCCTTATAAAAACAGCAACTGTTTTGCTCCTGGCACAGATATTTTATTAGGGGACGGATCTAGTAAAAAAATCGAAGATATCAAAGTTGGTGATGAAGTATTTACTCATAAAAATCGAGTACGTAAAGTTGTAGCTCTCTCTTCTCGCCAACATGCGGGAACGTTGTTGAAGGTTAAGTCAGTACATAACCCAGAGTTACTTGTTACTGGAGAGCATCCATTTTATAAATTAGATGCGTCTAAAAAGAAATTAAATAATTTAATTTCTCATAATGATGGTTTTAAATTTGAGAAGGCTGAAGATTTATTAGTAGGAGATATGTTGTTATCTCCGGTAAATAGATTATTTAAATCTAATGATGAGAATTATCGTTTGCATCGCATTACGGATATTGACGAAACAGATTATGAAGGTTTAGTATATAACTTTGCCGTCGAAGATGATAATTCATACGTTGCCAATGGGGTTATTGTTCATAATTGTGATATTTTCCCTGAAGAAGAGTTAAAAAAGGCTTATAAAAAGTGGGTAGCCAAGCCGCTATGTCTCGATCATCAATCTCAATCGGTAGATATGATGCGCGGAATTGTGGTAGACACCTACTATGATGAAAAAAAGATGAGAGTAATTGCCCTATGTGCTTTGGATAAGATTGGTTATCCAGAGTTGGCTCACAAGGTGTCTACTGGCGTAGCAGCTTCCGTATCAATGGGAACAGCCGTTGGTAGGGCAATTTGTACTGAACATGGGTGTCACAGAGTTGCCAAGACTGAGGTGGATTTCTGTGAGCACATGAAAGCAAAGACTTGTTATGGCGAAATTAACGTGGATCTGTCGCCCATTGAGCTGTCTATTGTAGTTAGTGGCGCAGATCCTAAAGCTAAAATTCGTCGCATAATTGCTGCCGCTGATAGTATCGCCCAGTATGTTGAAATGAAAGAGAACATGGTGAAGGAAAAGCAAGCCATGACGCTGGACGAAGTTAAGCAGCTTAAAGAGGATTTAAAGAACATTGAAGCTAAGATTACTTCTCTAGGAGAAGATGAAAACGAAGAAATAGCACCACCTTATGGACAGCAAGGTCGAGGATCTCTTGAAATGGCCGAGACCGAGGTGGATGAAGTTGCGGGAAATAACCCCCAGGGGTTCCCAGATCGGTATGCTTCCGAGATACTTTCCGATATCGTAGGAGTTTTGAACGAAAAAGTAGCTCAACTTGACAAATTTATCAATAAAATGGCTTCTGTAAAAGAGAGTCATCTAAATAATATTGAGGATACTACAATGACTAATGAGAAAAAAGCTTATTTCCAAGGTGGCGGTGGCGTAAATGAGCCAGCCCCGGGGCAAGTTAAATACCCCAAAGAAGATTCAGATTCTATTCGTAACAACGAAGACAAACAAATGGTAGGACAGCCTCCATTTCCAGAGGTTGGTCCCGTGGATGGTATGCATCCTGGTCCCGCTTCTGTTCCCGAGTCAGAAGAGGCTCGTAAAAAGAAGCTTCAGCGTATGGCGGCTGAAAATGAGCAGCGTAAAATGCGTCGTGAAGCAGCTCTTGAGCAAGCAAAGAATGCTATTAATTCCAAGCAAGGTTACTTCCAGGGCGGCGGTGGCGTAAATGAGCCAACCCCCGGCAAACCGAAGTATGAGAAAGAGGATTCCGATTCGATTCGTAACAACGAAGATAAACAACAGGTTGGTGCTCCTCCGTTCCCAGGCGTCGGCAAGCCCGATGGTCTGTATGGTAACGACCTGGCTGAGAAGAAGAAGCTCCTTCGTGCCAAGCTGAACGCTCAGTTCGTTAAGTCGGCAGAAAAGGGCTCGGATCGTTGGGAGGTTTATCATGGCGATAACATGATTCTAACTGCCACCGTTAACGATCTGGTTGGACCAGATAAGGTTGCTGCTTTCTACGACAGCATTGCTACTAAGGTTTATGGCAAGAAGATTCTTGACACCATTAGAACTCAAGGTTTTGATACGGCAATGTCCATCTTTAAAGGTGCACAGGCTGTAGCAGGACCGGGAGCGGCTCCTGGCGCACCTCCCGAGGGCGGCGCGGCTCCAACCCCGGAGATGGCACCTCCTCCAGATATGCCTGGCGACGCGCCGGTTGATACTGGTGAGGCGGGCGGACCTGCAGAGGCATTGGAAACCAGTTTGGATGAGGTTGATGGATTGATTGCTGACATGAAGCGTCAGGTTCAGTCTCTGAAGGAAGAGGATACTGGCGACATGGGCGAAATGGCACCTCCCGAGGGCATGACTACAGCGTCAGTTTCTTTACCAGCCATGCGTAAAACCCTTAATGCAGCGTTAATCAAGGGTGCGCAGCAGGCACTTAACGATCTTAACGATCACAAAGAAGAATTACAGCTATTGCGGCATGTTTACAACACCGAAGGTGCTGTAAATGTCGAGAATTCAGAAGTTGTTGGCGATCTTGCCGAAGAAGCAGTGAATGATGTTAAGGGCACGGTTGCTAATGTACATAAACTTATGTCGGCATTTGTAAAGTATGCGCGCGGCACAGAAGCTCTTATTAAGAGGGCTGGAGAGGAGTCAGAGATGACTGAGGAAGCAAAGTGTAAATGCCCTGGCGACAAGTGCAAGTGTGGCGACAAAGAGTGCAAGGGCTGCAAAGAGTGTAAAGAAGATAAAGAAGATAAGAAGGAAGATAAGAAAGAAAAGAAGGACAAGAATGATGCTGATCTCGGTTTCGCTGACTTAGGTCTTCCAGAAGAAGGCGGTCTTGAAGGCGGTCTAGAAGATGAGGGTCTGCCAGATGATCCTGAAGGTCTAGAAGCTTATCTCTCTGAGCTGTCAGGAGATGAGGAGCCTCCGCTGGAGGAGGATGAAGAAATCTCCGTATCCGAAGAAGAGGATATTGGCGACGCGAACACCACCATCCAGTTCGAAGGCGGAGAGCCTTCAGAGCTTACTACTGATGAACCAGTAGAAGGCTTAATTGGTGAGGCAAGCTCTGATAAACTCGCTGCGATGCGTAACAAGATTGCTCAAAAGGGCGTAGCATTCAGTGACATGCTCCAGAAGGCACATCCCGGCGGCGGCGTAACCACTAAGTTGGATACTAAGCCAACTGGTGACTTGGGCAGGGTTGAGACTCTAACAGAGGCACATGACAAGTTCATGCAGGTTGCTAATGCGCCTCCACAGGTTCGTAAGGCAGCTGAGGACATTCAGCGTCTAGTCCAGGCTGGCAAGATTGATCCCGAAGGCGACTTCCCAGCATTAATTGCCCAGGGTCTTGATCCCCAGGCAGTCGCTTATTGGAAGAAGCTTTGGGGCGAGGCTAGCGACAGTGAATCCTCTCAGTACGTAAATGACTTGGTTAAGGATTACCAGTCCAAGAAGTCAGAAGAGGAAATGAGCAAGTACAGAGTTAAGACTGCTCGTGCCTATGAGCTTGCTCACGAGATGTCCCAACGTGGCATCATCGGTAGCAACCGCGAAGCTATCTCCGTGCAGGTTAATGAATTGATGGACTTCTCGGATAAGAACTTCGCACATCTGAAGGCAACGGTAGAGCGTTATCCGTTAAAGAAGATTGCTTCTATTCCTAACGTTGGATACCCGCAGGATTCTATGATGGGTGCGGATCTGCCAGCAGTACCAGCAGTAGATTCTTCAGGAAATCTTACCGCTGATCTAGATGCAGCGTTCAAAGGTCGCAGGTACTAATTAGACAATGAGGACGGGGCTTTAGCCCCGTCCTTATATCTATTTTAAGGATTACACAATGATAAAAAACTCAAATATTGGTGACACAATTGCGGCTGAAATGAACGAGACTCTGGATAATGTAGAGTTTAAGAAGATTTTTGCTAGCCCAGTGGTAGAAACTGCCCCTACACAAGACTATTCCGAAGCTTTAAGTGACGATCCAAATTATCGCGCTTTCATTCGCTTTGCATCCAAAAAAGAAGATAAGGACGAGGATGACAAAGATAAGAAGAAGGGTAAGAAGGACGATAAGAAGGACGATAAGAAGGACGATAAGAAAGAGAAGCCAACGAAGGGTAAGCAGCCTCCATGGTTGAAAGGCAAAGGTAAGGACAAGAAGAAGGACAAGAAGGACGATGATAAGTATGCTTGCGCAATGAATCATGTCATTAATACTCTAGTTCGCACCTCTGAAGCTTTAGAAGGAATGGGTCTTATAGTTAGTGCCGTTGAATCAGTTAAACTTCTTGATAAGATTATCGATGAAGCAGCACATCAAAAGTTAGCTGAAGAGTATGATCCTTCAGAGCTGGCAAGTAGGTTTGGGTTAGAGCTTGATTCTGATGAGTCTATGTCGGATCCAGAGTTGGACGCGGAGCCTCCTGAGTTAGGCGATGAAGAAACTGAACTAACCGAACGTATTGAAGAGATTAAAGAAGAGCCGGAAGACGCCCCAGTTCCTGAAGCTTTAGATACAGATGATGTTCTCTTATCTGACGATTTTATTCTTGATGATCCTGAAGTAGTTGAAGCTTTTAACGAGCTTAACATGTGGGTAAAGCGAGCGGAAACGGACGACGACGACGACGACGAAGAGGAAAAAGAGAAGGAAGAGAAAGAAAAGAAAGAAAAGAAAGAGAAGGAAGAAAAAGAAAAGAAAGAAAAGAAGGAAGATGAGAATGACGCCAAGGATGGCGACGAGGAAGACGAGGAAGACGAGAAGGATGAGAAGGATGAGAAGGATGAGAAGGATGAGAAGGACGAGAAGAAGGACGAGAACGATTTAGATTTATCCTGGCTTACTGACTAACGACGCTTACCGAACACAAGGTGAATTAAATGTTTAAACGAGATCGTGTAGACGAGAGTATATTGGAAGATATGGCGGAGCATTATTTTAAAAACGCCTTCAGTAAAGTCCAAACTAACCAAGATCATATTAAAGTAATTGAGCATCTTAATTCGGCAGCAGAACTGTTAGAAGGTACAGGGTTATATAAAGAGGCAGAAGTAACTACTAAATTAATTGAGATTGTAGCCAAGAAAAAGAAGGATAAAGATAAAGAGGATAAAAAGAAGGCAAAGAAGGATAAAAAGGAAGGCAAGTCGCCCAAGGACAGTGAAGAAGCTGTAGAGAATTTGAAAACTAAAGGCTGGATGTTCAGCGCAGATGATGGTGGAAAAAACGCAACAGCAGACGTTGTTGTCACCGAGGGCGAGGGCGACGGTGATGACGATTTTATCGATGACTTAAGCAAATTGTGGAAGTAACTCTTAATTTATTTTGTTAATTGCTTATGCCCCCTACCGCAAGGTAGGGGGCATTCTTTTTGTGCGTGTTATATACATGGATATGCGCGGTATGAAAGAGCTTCGAAAGATTCGGCACGAACTTGCGGACAATTATATACAAGGAATTTCTACTTATAAAATGGGAAAGATGTATAACACATATCCTATGAACATAACTATGGTTTTAAGAGAAATGAATGTACCCAGCCGTCCTGCCAATGAACAAAGAAATATTAGCATTCCTGTAGGATTGAAAGAGAAGATAGATGGGTGGTTGCTTGGCGATGGAAGCGCGGTAAGTGTTGGTAGGCAAGGTAATTTTACAATTTCGTCAAAACACGAAAGTTATATAAATTACGTCTCCAAATGTTTTGATGATTGTGGCATGTCGTCTAAGCATTATACCTCCGAACAGTTTAATAAAACATATTACAGGTTAAGAACTGTCAGCACAGTGGAAATGGGTGAGATGCGGAGGCGTTGGTATAGAGATAAGATTAAAATAGTGCCGGCTGATTTACATCTGTCCAACGCATGTATACGCCATTGGATAATGGATGATGGCACGCTTGACCAGAAGAAGGGGCATCTGCGTATGTGTACTAATGGTTTTACCGTAGAAGAGTGTGAATGGCTGGCTGAACAGCTTAATGAATTCTTAGGGTCTACAGATATCCATGCCTGCGAAAAAGGAAAAGGCACGACTAGGGTATATATACCCAAAAAGGAAGTATTAAAACTGTATAGTAAAGTGGGAAGCTGTGATGTTAATTGTTTTATGTATAAGTGGAACGTTCCGTCTATGCACTCACGTATAGGTAAAGGTAGTGAAATGTATGTTGAGAATTATTCAGACTGGTAATAGCCTTCCATTCAGTTTTCCTGTTGAGACCAGCGCAGAATTCCAGCCGGGTCAGACAGCCCAATTAACGGTTATGGGGAACAACGTAGTCTGCGGAGTCAGCGATGGCATCGCCCCTATAGGCATCATTGACGATGTTAAAACTAATGCTTTCACCACCTCTGCGGTAGATGAGGTAGTAATTGCTGGACCTATAGTAGGTGTCACTGGTCCCAACAACACTTTAGTAACTCCGCAGGATGTTAAAGCAGAATTAGAGAACCCCAACATAACTATGAGCAGTTTCGTTTCCGATCCAGTAGATGTGGAATTGATTCCTCGTAACGGTGTCGTAGTATTTTTAGCTGGCACGGAGTTGAATTTTGATGCGGACGGCGACGGCATACCAGATTCTATTCGTACCGTTGTGAATTACACCTACCAAGTACCAAACGTTCCCGGCGACGATTCAACCTTTGCTAGCGGTCGGGTAACGGTTTGGTTCCAGAGAATTATTGCACAAACTGATCAATATGAAACTCAGCAAAGATACCCTATCAATGCTAACTTATTTGTTAATGATGAGGGACGTTTAACCACCCGGAAGCCATCAGATTCACACCCTGGCGTTGCCATTGTCTCCGGATCTCCCACCAGCACTCACCGACTTTTAGAGTTCATTTGGCTTTAAATTATTATTACCATATAGCATCAGAAAAGCTAAAAGCAGCCTTCAATGCATAACCGCGTATAAATAGTAGGTTACATAATATAGGTGCATTTATGGCAGATAAAATGGATTGGGCGGCAGCGATGTCTTCCGAGGTTTTTAGGAATTTTGCCCAAAGCGAATTATTAAAAGAAGCTCAAGAAGTTAAAGAAGTCATTTTAGAAGATGATGCATTAAACAACTTCGAGGGGCTACAGAAGCGGGTACATGCATCTCCCAAACTTCGTGGTGCGTTCAAGAAGCTCCAGCAGTTATTTACTAGTGATCCAGAGTACACCGCTAAGGTTGATCGCAACTTTGTTGAAGGGGTACTGTTACTTAATGTAGAGGATGAGTAATGATTTCTAAGCATATTGGTTTTTCAGATAGCGAAGTAATGCGTGAGCTTGAGAAGCAGGCGGTTAAAAAACTAGCCGAGGATAATTGTCCTATTAATATTCGTCCATACGGTCCCACTGGGGATTTGTGTTCTGACATCGTGACATTAGCGCGCGGGTTACGAGAAAAGGGTTTTGAAAAAGAGGCAGAGGAGTTGGGGCGGAAATTCTTACTCTACAAAACTGCTGAGACACATTTGTACCGAGTATTTGATGAAGAGGGCGAAGACCTTATAGACTTCTCCCACAAGGATGGAGATATCGAGATTGCTCCTTCCAAGGGTGGGTATGGCAAAGTAGAGACAATCGTAAGTCAGCAAAAGAAGATTCACGACATTGTCAACAAGAAGCCAACCGGAAAACTAGCTGGAGGTAACCCTGACGGGGCTAAGAAAAGTGGAGTCAAAAAAGTAGCGCTGGATCCTGGAAAACCTCCTGCCGTAGGTAAATATCCAACGCCTTCTAATGAACCGCTTGGCAACGATGACGCCACTGGGGTGTGGGGCTCCCTGCGTGATCGCAAAAAGAGTATTTTAAACATTGTCGGGAAACAAGCCGAACGTACTATTGTTTATGGTACAAATATTGATGGTCAAAGGAAACAATTTTATATAGCGTATGATTCTCCGGACAAAAAAGGCAAGTGGGATTTATTTATCGAGCAACCTGTGGGGATACGGGCGGAGCTGATTACCGGCACTCCCGATATATTAGCACGTCCAGTTAGAGGTTTGAAGGCTGACAATAGAGAAGAATTTCTTAAGTATTATTTAAAGTACACC
>Ga0307377_10002705_pt1 | contig 20666 bp, 15 predicted proteins | sample TR3MG_FD_202535 | JGI IMG/M metagenome (GOLD analysis project Ga0307377, IMG submission 202535) | Soil microbial communities from Risofladan, Vaasa, Finland - TR-3 | ecosystem: Environmental > Terrestrial > Soil > Coastal area > Acid sulfate soil | place: Finland: Risofladan, Vaasa | collected... | reverse complement strand
CCGGTCATGGACGGAACAAGTATTCTTTTCAGATCTTCAGGTGTACTCCGCAACTCCCTTGGATATCTCAGACGGACCGGAAATCTCTCACGGCCTTCAACTGTTGTAGTCAATGCCATTCCACCTACCGCACTTTGCAAAACATTCTGTACATCGTTTATGGTCATCCCATACCTGGCAATGGCCTCCCGGTTAAGTTTAATTTCTATATAAGGGGCGCCGACAGCGCGGTCGTAAAATACCGTAGATGGTACAACAGAAGGAACCTCTTTCAATATCTTTTCAAATGCGAGCCCTGCCTCCTCAATAGTCTCCAGATCAGGTCCGTAAATCTTCAAGCCCATTGGGGCACGCATACCGGTAGAAAGCATAACCAGCCTGGCTTGAATAGGCTGCAGCTTTGGAGCAGAGGTTAGTCCTGGTAGGTTTGTTACTTTAACAATTTCATTCCAGATATCGTCCGGCTTCCTTATCTCAGGGCGCCACTGGCGGAAGAAGTCACCATTTTCATCATGAATCAGCAGCCTGGTATCCAAATCTTTCAGGTGATCTTTCTTCGGGTCAAATACCGACCCGTCTGACAATATGAAATTGTCGTTTTTATCAGTCTTGAACGGCACACGGTGTCCGTCAACATCAAGAATAAATTCAGGTTTATAATTTATAGTATTTTCAAACATCTGCACAGGCGCCGGATCAAGAGCAGAGTTTACCCTTCCCCATTTACCCACAGCAACCTCAACCTCCGGAATAGATGTTAACTGTTTATCGAGTAATTTGATATATTCGATATTTTGTTCTATTCCTGCATGAGGCATACTTGTAGGCATTAAAAGGAATGAACCTTCGTCAAGCGAAGGCATAAACTCTTTTCCTACTCCCGGAAATACTCTTGAGCTTGCCTGCCATACTGTTGTCTGCCTGATATTGAGTCCCGTTTTCTCTAATCCGTTAGCAACAAATCCGAATATTTTATTAAACCCAAGCCAGACAGTTACTCCCAGCAAAAATGTTGTTATAGGAAAAAGAAGAAATTTCCATCTATTCCTCAGACACCAGCGTAATAATGGCTCATAAAAATGGACAACCAGCATCAGCAGGGTAATGACAAAACCCACAAGCCCGATGACGAAAAGAAAGTTCACAATGAATGAGTTATGGGCGCCCAGGGGCAACCATTCATGTGTCAGAAAGTAAACTGCCACCAGAACAGTGATACCTATATTGATTAGATTAGGTATCTTTTTTCTTTTTTCAGGCCATCTGTTCTCCATAAGGTTGTTGATTCCTATCAACACCAGGCCAAGAGCAGGCCAGACACCCCAGAAAATAGTAAAGAATAATCCTGCAAAAATCAGGGAAATGTTCCATATCCTGGTTACTCGCCGTTTGTCGAACCGGAAAGAGAATACAATGTCTGCCATCATTGGAAGCACAATAATTCCCAAAACAAAAGAGGCAAGAAGGGCGAATGTTTTGGTAAAAGCGAGTGGCTTAAACAACTTGCCCTCTGCAGCTTCCATGGCAAAAACAGGCAAAAAGCTGACTACCACAGTAGATAAAGCCGTAATAACAGCCGATGAAACTTCAATTGTCGCTTCAAATATCACTGTACGCAGGGCAACACCTTTTGCCCCGTGGTTTTCAGGCATCTCGAGGTGCCTGACTATGTTCTCGACAAATATTATTCCCACATCAACCATCACTCCGATAGCAATAGCGATACCTGATAGGGCGACTATATTAGCATCAACGCCTGTTAGCCGCATTACAATAAATGCCATCAATACCGCTATCGGGAGTAGTCCCGAAATGATTACTGAGGCCCTCAGGTTAAAAAGCAATACTATAATCACGATAATACTAATAAGTATTTCGTGTGTAAGCGCCGCTTCCAGAGTGCCAATTGTCTCCTGTATCAGCCCAGTACGATCGTAGAACGGAACTACAGTTACCTTCGAAACCGAACCGTCAGCCAAAGTTTTACTTGGCAGCCCTGGCTCAAGCTCTTTTATTTTTTCTTTTACATTATTTATAACCTCCATGGGATTGGAACCATAGCGTGCCACCACTACTGCCCCGGCTGCTTCAGCACCGCTTTTATCAAGGCCACCGCGCCGTGTGGCAGGCCCGAAGCTAACATGGGCCACATCGCTAATCCTTACCGGAACATTGTCTCTGACAGAAACAACGGCATTTCGTAAGTCGTCAAGATTTTTAATATATCCCAGGCCGCGTATAACATATTCTATTTTGTTTAATTCAATGGTTTCGGCCCCAATATCAAGATTGCTGTTCTTTACAGCTTTCATAATATCCATAACAGTCACATTATGCGATTTCATGGCATCGGGATCAATATCTACCTGGTATTCCTTTACGAACCCTCCAATAGAGGCAACTTCGGAAACCCCTTCGGCAGATGCCAGTGAATATTTCACATAATAATCCTGGATTGTACGTAATTCCTGAGGATCCCAACCTCCGTTCGGTTTCCCGGTTTTAGGATCGCGCCCTTCAAGGGTGTACCAGTATATTTGCCCTAATGCAGTGGCATCTGGTCCCAGACTGGGTTGGACTCCCGGCGGCAAGGTTCCTGATGGAAGTGAATTCAATTTCTCAAGAATGCGGGAACGACTCCAGTAAAACTCAACATCATCTTTAAAGATGATATAGATGAACGACATCCCAAACATCGAAGTACTCCGGATGGTGTTTACTCCCGGTATCCCGAGCAATGCAGAGGAGAGCGGGTATGTGATCTGGTCTTCGATATCGCGTGGATTGCGACCCATCCACTCGGTGGCCACAATTTGCTGGTTATCACCAATGTCAGGAATTGCATCTACAGGAACCGGATCGCGTGGCAGAAAACCGATATTCCAGTTAAAGGGTGCGGAAATGGTACCCCACCCGATAAAAACCAGCAATAATAAAATTGTGATAAGTCGGTTCTCCAAAAAATATTTTATTAATTTATTAAGCATGTTTCTTTTCTTTCAATTTACAAAAAACAGTTGATATTGACAATGAAACTTAAACGTTAAGTCAGTTTAGATTTATATTTAGCCACCAACCTGCCTGACAGCAGGTTGGTGGCTAATGCATTAATTCTGATTCTAATGCATGCTTTCCATACCCTGCATACTCTTGCCGGTTTTGGTTTTTGCCTCTTTCTTAACAAGAGCCATTCCGCATTTCGGGCATTTCCCCGGCTTATCACTGTGTACGTCTGAATGCATCGGACATGTGTAATCGGCAACCATTTTTGCACTGGTTCTTTCATACTTGCAACAAGCTGGTAAACCATCATACACTTTATCTTCAGCCTTCAGGCTTTCAGTATCATGTCCCACTCCTGCAAGTTTTTTACTCAAAGATTCAATGCTTGTTTTCGTGGGATCGAAAGCAACTTCAAGCATCTTAGTTGATACGTTCCAATCGGCACTGGTTGCACCATCATCCTTAACTGCCTTCTCAATACGGGCTTTGCACATATTGCAATTGCCCCATACTTTGATAGTTTCTGTTTTTGATGTTGCCGTATTCATATTCATATGATCATGGGTTTGAGCAGATGCAGTAACACCCAGACCAATTGCAAATAATGCAATAAGAAATTTTTTAATTGGTTTCATAATAATAAAAGATTAAAAGATTAAATGATTAATTGATTAATTGATTAATTGATTAATTGATTAATTGAAATAGTACAAACAGAAATAGCAGACAAAGCAAAGCTAAGCCTGACCATTGTTTGAAAAAAGGATCAAATACGGAAAACACACAAGACCGGCTGGTCGAAACTGTTTGGTTGGTTTGTTCCGGGTGGTCTGTTGTTTTTTACCGGGGTGCTGATATTTGATTCCTGATCGTCATAACAATCAAGGTCAGCAATAAACAGGTTGGTTATCTGTGGAAAAGTTTTATCAACACTAAATGCTGAAGGAAAATAGTTATTACTTAGTGAATATTCAGAAGTAACATCATCGCAGCAATGGCTATTAATACTATTTTCAGTCGTTTTATCATCAGAAGGCATCTCCATACCACATGTAGCTAACTCTCCATTGAGCGAGACCTTTGTTGCAGCTACATGCCCACCGCAGTAATGGGTTGCAAACTTTACACTTACTCCTGAGAAGAGTAGAAGTATTATTAACGGTATGGATAGAAGTATCCTCATTATAACAGTAAACAAATATATAGCAATATTGTTTATATTATTTAACGAATTGTGTTTTCATTAAACGATCATCCCTGCAGCCATAGTCTCATTTGTTGCCTCATCAATAAATATCATACTCCCGGTGATATTATTTTTACGGTAGGTATCAAAAAAGAGAGGTTTGGAGGTTTTGATAGTAATATGTGCTATATCATTCATCTTCACCGAAATGTTTTCAAAGTCATGTTCAAGTGTATTTATGTTCATCCTGTAATTTACGGACTTAACAACACACCCGGCCTCATTACTGTTGATACGAGCTTGATACTTTCCTCCGGTCATGAGAGGTCGCTCATTAAACCAGCAAATCATTAAGTTGATGTCTTGACTGATAGTAGGTAAGTTGTCAGTTGAAACTATCATATCACCACGGCTTATATCTATATCATCTTCCAGCGATATGGCAACTGAATCCCCTGCAACAGATTCTGAAAATGTTTTGCCAAAACAATCGATACTCTTTATCTTCGATCTTCGAAGTGAAGGTAACACAGTTATATTATCTCCGGGTCTGAAAGTCCCTCCTGTTACTCTTCCTGCATAACCTCTGTAATCGTGATACTCGGAAGTATGAGGACGAATAATTGTCTGAACAGGAAATCGTTGATTCTCAGGATTTTTATTTTTACTTATTTCAATAGTCTCTATCAGGCTAAGAAAAGTTTTTCCATTATACCAGTTTATATTCTCAGAACGATCAACCACATTATCACCATATTTTGCACTGATAGGAATATAATGTGAGTCTGCTATATCAAGTTTGGTTACAAGTAATTCCAGTTCAGCTTTGATGTCATTATACACCTGTTCTGACCAGTTCACCATATCCATTTTATTGATACAAAATATTATATGGCGAATGTCAAGCAGTGATGCTATAAATGAATGCCTGATTGTTTGTTCAAGGACACCATTTCGGGCATCAACCAGTATTACTGCAAGATCAGCAGTACTTGCACCCGTAACCATATTCCGGGTGTATTGTATATGTCCGGGGGTATCGGCAATAATAAATTTTCTTTTAGGAGTGGCAAAATACCTGTAAGCAACATCAATAGTTATACCTTGTTCACGCTCTGCTCTCAGACCATCAGTGAGGAGGGAGAGATCCAGTTCTTCTCTTCCCAGGCGTTTTCCTGATTGGACAATATGCTCCATCTGATCATTGAATATTGATTTGCTATCATAAAGGAGCCGTCCTATAAGAGTGCTTTTACCATCATCAACACTACCTGCTGTTGTAAATCTCAGAAGGCTTTTATTTTTGCTTTTACCGTTGATAGTCATTTTAATGTATAGTTCATTTATTAATAGAGAAGACGCAAGACTCACGATGCAAGACTCACGGCTATTTAACAAATATGATATTGTTTTTCCCTGTGTCGTGTGTCATGTACCCTGAGTCCTAAAAGTACCCATCCTTCTTACGGTCTTCCATTGCGGCCTCTGACCTCTTATCGTCGTGTCTTCCTCCTCTTTCGGTAACCCTGGTTGCTGCAATTTCAGAAACAATCTCATCAAGCGATTGAGCTTTAGAGAGTGTAACTCCTGTGCAAGTGATATCTCCAATTGTCCGGCAACGTACATCTGTCTCAAAAACTTTTTCATCTGGTTTGAGTTGCATGAAAGGAGCCCAGGCGAGATATAATCCATTCCGATTAAATATTTTTCGTCTGTGAGTATAATATAGGGAAGGAAGCTTAATATTTTCGTTCATTATATATTGCCATACATCCAGCTCTGTCCAATTGCTTATTGGAAAAACTCTGAAATGTTCGCCCATGTGTTTTCGACCATTAAAAATATTCCATAGTTCAGGACGCTGGTTTTTAGGATCCCACTGACCAAATTCATTCCTGTGTGAGAAGAAACGTTCTTTTGCACGTGCCTTCTCCTCATCGCGGCGTCCGCCACCAATTGCCACATCGATTTTTAGTTCTTCAATTGCATCGAGTAGTGTTGTAGTTTGTGCTTTGTTACGACTGGCATTGACCCCTCGTTCCTCTGTTACCCTGCCAGCATCAATTGAATCCTGTACATACTTTACTATTAGATCGGCTCCAAATTCTTTGGCAAGATCGTCGCGAAACTTTAATGTTTCCTCAAAATTATGACCAGTATCGATATGCATGAGGCTGAATGGAATCTTTGCTGGCCAGAATGCTTTTCTTGCTAAATGGACCAGTAGAATTGAATCCTTACCTCCGGAAAATAGTAATACCTTATTCTCAAACTGAGCAGCAACTTCTCTCATTACATAAATAGCCTCATTTTCCAGCTCTTTCAGATGCTCATCGTTTATATTAATAACGTTCTTCATTCTATTTTTTATATTTTGATAATGCCGCAGTCTCGACTGTGTCCTGCTTAACTATTGTTCTTGCCGTTACGCCTTTGAGCCCTTATGCCGTTGTGCCGTTATGCAATCCACACTCTTTGGCTTTGCTGTTTTCCCACCACCACCTTCCGGCACGAAAATCCTGACCTTTATGAATAGCTCTGGTGCAAGGTTCGCAACCGATGCTAACATATCCTTTGTCGTGTAAAACATTGTAGGGAATCTGATTCGCCTTAATATAGTTCTCAACACCTTCAAGTGACCATTCAAAGAGTGGATGATACTTGAAGAGCTTTTTATCATCATCATACTCGAGGTTACTCATGCTGCTTCTATTATTTGACTGACTGGCTCTGATCCCTGTTATCCAACACTCCATGTTGGATAAGGCCCGGTTTAGTGGAACAATTTTTCTTATTGTACAACATTCCATCCTATTCTCTTTTGACTCATAAAAACTGAGTGGCCCTTTTTCTGTTACCATCTTTTCAACAGCTACATAATCAGGAAAATAGATGTCAATTTTCTTGTTGTATTTTATAAGGGTCCGGGAGAATACATCATAAGTTTCTGAAAATAGTCTCCCGGTGTCAAGAGTTACAACTTTTATATCCAGATTGTTACTGAATATTTTGTGGGAGATGACCTGATCCTCAATACCAAAACTTGTTGTAAAGATAATTCTACCCGGAAAGATAGAGATAAGCTTTTCGAGAGATTCTTTAACTGACTTGCTTGACAGCTGATCTTTCAACTCTTTTAACTTTATATAGCTTTGCATTCGATTTGAATCTGAGATTTAGTTTGATCTTGTGAATATGGGCCCACACTCTTTCGTGAAAATAGTAGAGTATTGTCTTTGTTATTACTTCGACAGTCCCTATCGACAATGCGATTGCGACTTTACCTGTAATAAAGTAGCTGATTATCATGGTATCAAGAGTTCCAACAATTCGCCACGAAACTGATTTCATGACACTTTTTATAGGTTTGTCGACCCTGTCGCTGACTTGAATAGCACCCTTTGTAGCATGTTTCTCTTCAGATTGTTTTAATAGTATATCCAGCATATTCACAGGTATCGGTTCAGATCAAATATAAGCAGTTGATTTGAATGATTTATTGGCAATTATGCGATAATCTGATCAGTATTTATACATATCCGGATATATGTAAATAGTCCCACTAATTAGTTTTTAATAAATTTTTATTGATTAGATTTAAAAACAGATTATTGAAAGGATCCTTTTATTAAGTGCAGAAGTATTTGAGAATAAATATATTAGAATGTATTGAATCTATATTTCGATCTGGTTTTCATTAACTACCAGATGGTTTTTATCTTCTGATTTGACTTGTTTATTAGATTTTCTGTTATTCTTATAACAGTGATGGAGAGAAGAATAATCCCATACTCTCCTGAAGTGATCTATGCCATGTGAGGAGAGAAGATTATCATCATAAGCGTTGATAAAGAAATCTTCCAGTATATTTTTAAATTGATATTATGCAAAATCTATTTTGCCTTAAAGACCCATAGTTGGTAAAAAAAAAGCAAAAGACATAGCCTTTTGCTTTTATACAGGCTGTCAGATACTCTATTCGTAGTTGATCATTTTTTTAGCTAAATCAAGTATCGTTGTATCGTCAAATTTTACAATTCCACCATCCGGGCCCTGCTCAAAATGGACCCCTACAGTTTGCCCTTTGACAAAATTTCTCCCTCCGAAGTAGTTTCTGACTGTCTCTTCGTTTAAGTCCAGTTTATCAGCAATTTGTCTCATACTACCGGAGGGTAACTGGTCTTTAATCTTCCGTAGTTCATTAAAGGTGATTGTTTTAGCCATCATATTTCGCTTTATTTGTCAATATTATAGTTTATAATCACATCAAGTCCCAAAGTTAATCATAAAATAGATAATTTGAAAGTCATATTTACAAATTCGGGATAACCTGTCTAAATTTAATATTGGAAAATTATCAGTCTTTAAAGTGATATGAAAGTTAAAGTGCCTTAAGTTAAATGTAAGGTTCCATGGAAGTAAGATTATGTCACATATTTTGCACTAATTCAAGGAACAACTTAAGCCCTTTTTTTTTATCATCATTAAAATCATAATCAATATTTTCAGTAAGATAGCTCTTAAGTGATTGTCCGGTAATGGAACCTGATTTTTTGAAATACTCAACCACCGCATCAATGTTTTGTACACCTGATTCCAAAGCTTTATTAAAGACTTCAATAAACTTCTTTTCAATGGGTTTATTAGAAATCCAGCAAGCAAATACAAATGGCAGTCCACAGTATCTATTCCACTCAAGGCCGAGGTCCATCTTGTATCTGTAACTGGTTTCATACTCAAAACACTGATCACCGATAAGGACAACAGCTTCTAGTAGCCCAATATTTGTAAAGTCAAACTCTTTTGAAGTATTAATCCATCTGAACTCTTTCCTCCAGCTGTTTTTTGCAAGAACTTTAGTAAGAGTTACAGACGATAGTGATCTGTAATCGAGGTAAATTGTTGCAATTTCTTCAAATGGGCAATTACTCAACAGCAATACAGTCCTTACAAGTCCATTTGTCCCAATGCAATAGTCACTAATAATATGGTATTCCTTGATGAGTGGAAGAGCGGCAACAGGAACCAGCCCGATATCCACTTTTCCACTGATAAGTTTTGCTGCACAGTCAGCCGGATGGTCGGTTTCAAGGATAACCCTTTTATCCAGTCCACTCTCCTTTAAGCCGAATATAAATGGATAGGTGTTAGCATATTTTACTGCCGAGATCCTGATTTTAGCCATAGGTTTTTTTTACAACGTCTAAAATACTATTTTTGTATAATAATAACAACTGAAAACTCATTCTGATAAATAAATGGAATTAAAGAACCTTACTGCCATATCACCTTTGGATGGTAGATATAGGCATAAAGTTGATGAACTTGATCTATATTTCTCTGAATTTGGTCTGATCAGGTATCGTTTGATGGTAGAAATTGAATATTTCATTGCCCTGTGTGAAATTCCTCTTCCTCAGCTTGCAGATTTTTCCAGGGATAACTTTAAATTTCTACGCTCAATTTATGAAGATTTTGATTTGGTTGATGCTGAAAAAGTAAAATCAACAGAGAAAGTTACCAATCATGATGTGAAAGCTATAGAGTATTTTCTAAAAGACAGGTTTTCTCAGGAAGGTTTTGGTCGATGGAGTGAGTTTATTCATTTTGGACTCACATCGCAGGATATAAATAATACTGCTGTACCGCTATCTATTAAAGATGCTCTGATAAATGTTTATTTCCCCATCCTTTATGAGTTGAGAGAGACCCTGGCTGCTTTTGCAGATGATTGGAAAGATATACCAATGCTTGCCAGAACACATGGCCAACCAGCTTCACCAACCCGACTTGGTAAGGAGATCGAGGTCTTTATTGCAAGAATAGACGGACAGATGAAATACTTCGGGCAAATTCCTTATTCAGCAAAATTTGGAGGGGCGACAGGGAATTTCAATGCACATAAAGTGGCATATCCCGATATTGACTGGGTATCATTTGCAAATAATTTTGTTAATGAGGAACTCGGACTTCAGCGATCACACCCAACAACTCAAATCGAACATTACGATAACCTGGCTGCTTTATTTGATAATATGAAGCGGATAAATGTTATTTTTATTGATATGGCCCGCGATTTCTGGTCATATATTTCTCTGGATTATTTTAAGCAAAAGATAAAAAAAGGAGAGGTTGGATCATCTGCTATGCCACATAAGATTAATCCGATTGATTTTGAAAACGGTGAAGGAAACCTTGGATATGCAAATGCGATTTTTGAATATTTATCAACTAAATTACCTGTTTCAAGACTTCAAAGAGACCTAACAGATTCCACTGTGTTAAGGAATGTCGGAGTTCCGATCGGGCATTCAGTAATTGCCTTTAGCTCGTTGCTAAAGGGGCTTCATAAGTTGATAATAAACATAGATAAAATAAATAGTGATCTCGGGAATAACTGGATAGTTGTCGCCGAAGCTATTCAGACTATTTTGCGCAGGGAGGGATATCCCAAGCCTTATGAAGCACTTCTCGAGCTGACCCGTACAAATCAGAAGATAACTTATGATTCAATAGCAAACTTCATAGACAATCTTGAGTTAAGCTATGAGGTAAAAGCAGAACTAAAAGCAATCAGTCCATTTAATTATACAGGGTATTAATACCAAACGTAAAAGATGAAGAATGTCAGATTGCTGTTGAAGTACTTTGCCCCATATCGGTGGTCAGCAGTTAGAAACATAGTGTATAATATTTTAAGTGCGGTATTCGCTTTAATATCATATACCCTGGTAATACCTTTTCTTAATATTCTTTTTAATAGAGTCGAAGCTGTTTCAAATCCAGGTGATTTTCAGTTTAGTGCTGATTTCATAAGTAGGTTCTTTAAGTATTACCTCTCAGCATTTATTGATAAGAATGGACAAACAGGAGCCCTGCTTTTAGTTGTAATGATCGTTATAGGAGCTAGTTTTTTTAAGAACGGGTTTATCTTTCTTGCAAATAACAGCATGGCCTTTATCAGGGCAAGTACAGTCAGAGATCTGCGCAGAAAGTTGTATCACAAAGTACTGCGGCTCCCCCTTTCCTTTTTTACCGATGCAAGAAAAGGTGATGTAATGACCCGTATCTCCAATGATGTTCAGGAGGTTGAGATTTCGGTGATGGCATCACTTACAATGATGTTCAGAGATCCAATGTATATATTGATCTTTGTAATCTACCTCTTCATAAGTAGTTATGAATTAACTCTTTTTGCACTAGCTCTTCTTCCTGTCAGTGGCTGGCTGATTGGAAGGGCTAGCCGTACTTTGCGGTCATCATCACTTCTTGGGCAGCAACACCTCGGCCGGCTCCTTTCCGTTGTAGAGGAAACATTATCAGGATTAAGGATAGTAAAGGGTTTTAATGCTGAAAAAAAGATGAAGTTGCAGTTCTCAGTGTCGAATGAAAGATATGCTAAAGTATTTAAGAGAGTGACACGAAAAGCCTATCTGGCTTCACCAATAAGTGAATTTCTAGCAACAATTGTTGTTATGGTAATAATGTATGTGGGTGGGAACCTTGCCTTACAGGGTGCAGGTAATATGTCTGCTGATAAACTTATTGCCTTTCTTATTGTGTTCTCACAGATAATTCAACCTGCCAAGAATATTACTACAGCCTATTTTAGTATTCAGAAAGGAATGGCCTCTATTGACAGAATTGACCAGATACTTGATGCTGAAGAAAAAATTATAGAAAAAAAAGATGCTATATCAGTTTCAGAATTAAAAGATTCAATAGAGTTTAAGGGAGTATGGTATGGTTATAATAACGAACCTGTTCTCAAAGATATCAACCTTAAGATAAAAAAGGGACAGACCGTCGCAATAGTTGGAAAGTCGGGGGCGGGAAAATCAACTCTTGCTGATCTTCTGCCAAGGTTCATGGATGTTGAACAGGGCACTATTCTGATCGATGGTGTGGATGTCCGTGATCTTAAAGTCAAGGATCTTAGATACCTTATGGGGATTGTCAGCCAGAACCCAATCCTGTTTAATACTTCTTTTCAAGAGAATATAGCTTTCGGAGTTGATGCTCTTGATATTGAAAAGGTCAAAAGTGCGGCAATTATTGCTAATGCACATGATTTCATTATCGAAACAGAACTAGGTTACGAAAACAATGTTGGAGAATCAGGTAACAAACTCAGTGGTGGACAGAGGCAAAGAATAAGTATTGCAAGGGCCATTATGGCAAATCCTCCGATACTCATCCTCGACGAGGCTACATCAGCACTTGATACCGAATCGGAGCGACTTGTTCAGGATGCCATTCTTAAATTGATGAAAAGCAGAACTTCTCTTGTGATTGCTCATCGCCTTTCCACAATACAACATGCTGACCTGATTGTAGTTCTCGAAGAGGGAATTATTGTTGAGACCGGTACACATGAAGAACTGATAAAGAAAGCAGATGGATTTTATAGAAAACTACACAGTTTTCAGGCAATTTGAAAAAGAAATAAAAAAAGATTATGCGAAATACTGTAAAACTACTAATGGTACTAATGTTACTGATTTCTGTTTCAGCTCAGGCTGGAAGAGCAAAGCATACTTTTACATTAGGTGCATCTGAATTTCTGCTTGATGGAGAGCCTTTCCAGATAATAAGCGGTGAGCTGCATCCAGCCAGGATACCTGCAGAATACTGGAGTCATAGAATAAAGATGGCAAAGGCGATGGGTTGTAATACGATATCTGCATATCTATTCTGGAATTATCATGAATCAGAAGAAGGAATTTTCGATTTTACTACCGGAAACCATAACCTGGGAGAGTTTTTCAGATTAGTCGCAGAGGAGGATATGTGGTTAATATTGAGACCCGGTCCTTATGTTTGTGCAGAATGGGAATTGGGAGGAATACCACCGTACCTGTTACGAATCCCCGATATTAAATTAAGGTGTATGGACCTTCGGTATATACTTGCTGTAGAGAGGTATATTGCACGGCTATCAGAAGAAATTAAGCCATATTTGATTACAAATGGTGGTCCGGTATTAATGGTCCAGATTGAAAATGAATATGGTAGTTTCGGGAATGACAGGAGTTATTTGACTAAGTTAAAGGAATTATGGAAAGATAATGGGATTGATGTACCAACCTTTACAGGTGATGGTGCGACAACCTTTATGCTTGAAGCGGGATCTCTTCCCGGTAGTGCAGTCGGACTTGATCCGGGCAAGACACTGGCCGATTTTGAACTGGCAAGTAAAATGAATCCCGGTGTACCTGTCTTTAGCAGTGAGACTTATCCCGGGTGGCTAACACATTGGGGTGAGGAATGGGCTAAACGCAATACCTTAGATTTATTGAAAGAGGTGAGTTTTCTGATGGATAATAAGAAATCTTTTAATTTCTACGTCATTCATGGCGGAACCAACTTTGGATTCACTGCAGGAGCAAACTCCGGAGGCTTAGGTTATGAACCTGATGTTACCAGTTATGATTATGATGCACCTATTAATGAGCAAGGACAGCCTACTTCCAAATATTTTGCATTACGGGAGCTTTTTGGTACATATCTTCCTAAAGGCGATAAACTACCACCAATCCCCGATTCAATACCGGTAATTGAAACACCTGCCATTGGCCTGCAGCCTTTTACAACAGTATGGGATAATCTGCCTGAAGCTATTAACTCAGTGCAACCTAAGACATTTGAAGCGTATGGTCAGGATTATGGTTTTATTCTCTACAAAACTGAATTAGTGGGTCATAAAAAAGGGAAACTGACTGTAACTGATATTCACGATTATGCAACTGTATTTCTAAACGGAGAATACATTGGGAAACTCGACAGGAGGGAAGGTGTCAATACTATTGAAATCCCTGAGAGTAACGTTGACTTTCCAGTTCTTGAGATACTGGTTGAAGCATTGGGAAGGATTAATTTCGCCCAGAATCTTATTGACAGAAAAGGTATTACAGACAGGGTTACCCTTAATGGTATGACACTCATGAACTGGAAAGTATACAAACTGCCATTGGATGATAAGTTCATTTATGACCTGAGATCCTCAGGAAAAACACTGAAAAAACCTGGAGTTTTCTTCAGAGGAAGTTTTATGCTGGGAATAAAGGGCGATACATTTATTGATGTTTCTAACTACACAAAAGGCATAGTCTGGATTAATGGACATAATCTGGGCCGTTATTGGAATATAGGGCCTCAGCAAAGACTTTACTGTCCGGCTTCATGGATAAGGGACGGATTAAATGAGATTATTATTTTTGATCAGCATCAGATAGCGCCAAAGCCGGTTTTCGGAATGAAAACACTAGAATAACGTAATAAATGTTAGGTGTAAAACTTGTGGGTTATAATATCATTGATGGAAGCCTGGTCATTCACCTCTGCCCTTGGTAAAGAAATCCTTTACAGATGGGTTGTCTGATTTCAGAGCAGAGGTAAGTGTCCCTTCAAAAATTTTCTTCCCTTTATCAAGGGAAACTATCCTGTCAGCTATTCTTAAAATACTTGACACTTCATGGGTTACCATTAACACTGTCATTCCCATCAGTTTTTGCAGGTTAACTATTAACTTATCGAGCGAAGCCATTGAGACAGGATCAAGACCGGCTCCGGGTTCATCACAGAACATCAGGGGAGGATCCATCACTATGGCTCTTGCAAGCGCTGCCCTTTTAAGCATCCCTCCACTCAATTGTGAAGGGTACAAGTCATAGGAATCATTAAGGTTTACCAGTTGAAGTTTAAGCCTTACAATCTTTTCGATTAAGTCGGAAGGGAGTTTGGTATTTTGTTCCAGAGGAAGTGAAATATTTTCACCCACAGTTAGTGAATTTAAAAGCGCTCCTTCCTGATAAAAAACTCCAATCTGCTGATAGAACTGATTTTCTTCAGTTTCATCAAGTAGTGAAGGATTCTTTCCAAGAACCGAAACTGCATCTTCTTCGGATGGATATAATCCAAGTAAATGTTTAAGTAATGTTGTTTTTCCTGAGCCTATACTACCAAGAATAACAGTTATATCACCCCTGTAAGCGTGAAAACTGATATCAGACAATATGATCTTATCGTCTATTAATGCGGTTAGCCGTTTTACCTCAATTAATTTGTCTGATTCCATATTTGTAGCATTAACAAGTTTTATCAGTAAAATAATAAACCCATAATACTATCAGCAATTATCACAAGTGATATTGCAACAACTACTGCTACAGTGGTTACTTTTCCTACTCCCTCGGCGCCTCTTTTTACCCTGAAGCCGAAGTAACTGCCGGTAATCACTATAAGGTAGGTAAAGACCAGGCTTTTAATGATGCCGAATATGATATCATTAAGGTATAAACACTCCTGCATACGGTGAATAAATACAATTGGCGATATATCCAGATATGTTGTTGCAATAACTAACCCCCCGGCAATACCCAGTATATCAGCTAAAATGGTGAGGAAGGGCACAGTAACGAGTCCTCCGTGCATTTTAGGAACAATAACAAACCTGATTGGGTTAAGTCCCATAGTCCTGAGAGCATCAGTCTCCGATGTTACCTTCATTGTTGCAATCTCTGCTGCAATTGAAGATCCACTTCTGCCTGCAACCATTATAGCAGTGATCAGGGGGCCCATCTCGCTCATCATGGCAATAACTGTTAAATCGACTATATAGATATTTGCTCCAAAGGAACGTAACTGAGCTGCTGACTGTAATGCAAGAACCAGCCCGATAATAAATGACATAGCTCCTACAATGAGAACTGCATTTACTCCGATGAGTACAGCCTGATTATAAAACTCCCCTTTCCGTTGCATTGGTTTATGAAAGAGGTCAGCAATCGACCAGTAGGTAATATCTGCCGCAAGCCGGAAAAATCCCACAAAATATTCTTTAAAAAAGTTATCAGTTTTGCTTCCTATCATTTCGAAAAAACCGGTTTTGTCTTGCGCCTTGGTTTTTAAAGGTTCTTCCAGCCTGAACAGATCAAGTTTATATCGTATGTCACTGCTTCCTCCTTCTATCTCAACCGATAAACCCTTTTCTGCATACTTATCAATAATATAATATATAGCAGTAATACCTGCACTATCAATATTATCAAGACCGTCAATATTTATTACTAGTAACTCATTTTTATAGTCTTGGAGGATGTTTTCAAAGTCCTTAAGTAAACTATTAATCCTATTGAGGGTTAATTCTCCACTTAAATTCAATCTGTTATCTTCAAGTGAAAACATTACAGCTATTGATCTCAATTTTATCACAGTCTGGTGGTGATTTCTGGAATTGTAAGACTTATCTGGCATTATTGGTAAATAAGGATCTGTTATCCTTTATCATCGTGGTAAACAGAGTGAGCTCTTTAGAAATAATATTACTTATCTCTCTGGAAAACAGGTTAATATCTTTTTGCTTAAGTACAGTTGTCCTGTCTGCTTTATGAATAAGAATTATCTGGTCATTTGTACAATCAATTACTTTGAATTCCAGACATAAGTGTGCTGAGGATGACCTGCCAATCTCAATTAATTCCAGTTTGGATATAAAAGTCTCGAACCGGTAATCAGTTATTATACTGGTGTATCCGGCTGTTACACTTTTAAATATTCCTGATGATTCCATGTGCTCCAGTATCAGAGAAATTATTGCTTCTGAGGGTCTGATTGCCCATTGATGGTACATGTAATAGCTTACTTCATGAGAATCGTTCCTGTTCACAATTTTAATATTCGCATAAACCGGGCTGACTGATACATGATCAAGCAAACAACTACTGTTAATCACTGAATCCTGATCAATAGCAGCAGGAAGTTGTCCTGGCGGAATCTCAATTGTATAAAACCTTCTCACAATTGCTTTTTCAGACATGCATCCGGAAAACAACACAAATAATGTGATAATTAAAAATATGTTTTGCTTCATCTGGATAATTTTTACCACTTATAATATCTTAACAATCAATTAGTTGTTTTTTAGTCTTTTATCTGGGATATTATTTTCGCGGGTTCCTCTTATGAGAATTGATGGATCTGAATTGATCTTATTTGACATCTCCTCAAGGTTTGAAAGTGTTACCTTGAGGTGCCTGATGCTCTCTGTCAGATCCTGGCTGTTCATATCAAGATCCTGGTTAATTTTATAAAGAAGCTGGGTCGTCTGATCTGCCACCTTGGCAAGGTTTTGAATAAAGAGTTTCAGATCAGTATCTTTAAGATGCTGTGAGATATCATGTGCATTACCAACAATCTGTCGGATTGTATCGCTTTGAATAATGTTATTTATACTAACTATTGCTTGCTTAAGTGTCTGACTTGCCTCGGTAAGATTATTAAAGGCAAGACTTGCTGAAGTTACGGTTTTTTTAACCTCTAATCTGTTTTCTGTAATCAGAGTATCGATCAGATGAACAGTAGTATTCATCTGTACAGCCAGTGAATCTATATTTGCTGCAGCATTCGAAAATTTGTTAAGGTTTTCTTGTGAAGTGAAAAGCTGAAGATTATTGATCACCCTCTCTGCCTTTTCTGCAATAGCGGTTGCTTTTCCAGTAATATCTTCAGTTGCGGAAGTTCCGGCTTTTATAAATTCCCCAATACGGAGGAATTCAGCCTGATTGCTACCCCCACGTATCTCAATGGTCTTCAGTCCTGTAATGCCCATTGATACAATATCGGCATAAGCATCTTTTTTTATGGGTGTGCCCGGATTAAGAGCAAGTTCCAGAATAATTGAATTAACATCCTGAGGATCAATTGATATATTCGATATAGAGCCTATTTTTATTCCCAGATAATTTACAGGGCTTCCTACCTCTAGTCCACTTACCGATATGTCATTATATGAAACAAGATAAGTGTCAGATTTCTCGAAAAGCTGCCTTGCAGCAAAAAACAGTATCAGGGAGCAGAGTATTATGCTGCTGATAAAAATAAAAATCCCTAATCTGATCTTATGTGTCTTGCTTTTCATCTATTTGTTGCTTCAATTAGTTTCCTTTTTGAACAAACTGGCACTGATCTCTATTCAACTGTTTAAAGTGGCTATCTACTACTTAAATATAAGAATATTAGCTAAAATACACATTTCCCGTGTAAAAATAAATTTATTTGACTTCAAATTCTCCCTTAACACGGATATCTTCCGATGAACTGCCTACCATAATTTTGAAAGTGCCAGGTTCAACAACCAATTCCATAGATTTATTATAAAAAGCGAGATCATCATGATTTAACTTGAATTCAACAGTTTTCATTTCACCCGGATCGAGCATAATTTTTTGAAATCCCTTAAGCTCTTTTACAGGAACTGTTACAGAGGCAATTAAATCTCTTATGTATAGCTGAACAACTTCATTCCCTTGCCTGTCACCTGTGTTCTTAACATCCACAATTAAAGTCACTTCACCATATGTCCCAATGGTTTTTGAATTGATTTGAAGATTGCTGAAATCGAATTTTGTATAACTTAGTCCGAATCCAAATTCCCATAAAGGAGTAGCAGGCATATCGGCATAAGCTTTTCCCCAACCATGTTCTATCCATTCTTCCTTACTTGGCATAAAGTTATAATATGAAGGTAATTGACCAACATGTCTGGGTACTGTTACAGGTAGTTTGCCACTTGGATTAACATCCCCAAATATTATATCTGCAACGGCATTACCTCCTAATTCACCTGGTAGCCATGCTTCTATAATTGCCGGAATTTTTTCTGCAGCCCATCGTATTGAAAGAGGCCGTCCATTTATAAGGATAAGGATTGTAGGCGTACCAGTCTCGTAAACAGCTTTTAAAAGATCTTCCTGAAGACCTGTCAGATCAAGACTTGCAACATCATAACCTTCGCCGTTGGTTCCGGTATGATTTGGTGCCTGCCATTCATTTTCACCCAGTACAACTATGGCTAAATCAGAGTTTTTTGCCAGTTTTCTGGCAGAGGATATTTCATTAATTTCATTTCCAATTACATTGCAACCCTTTAAATATTTTACTGTTGTTCCCTGTGAGACTTTAGCTTTCACACCGTCTAGAACTGTAACGATATCCTGTAGTACCACCCTGGCAGTATAATCTCCCAGTTGGTTTAGTTCGTTATCAGCATTGGGACCTATTACTGCTATCTTTTTAATATTCTTTTTTAAGGGTAAAGCATTATTCTCATTTTTAAGCAGAACTATTCCTTCATGTGCTGCATTCAGTGCAACTTTCTGACTCTCTTTTGTATGTGTTACCTGTAATGCATATTTTGGGGATACATATGGATTTTCAAATAATCCAAGGCGGAATTTCTGTTCCAGAATACGTCTTACAGCCCTGTCTATCAATTCCATAGAAACTTTTCCTTCATTCACATTCTCAATCATTGGTTTTAAATACCCATCTTCAAAAGATATTCCAACATCAAGTCCGGCTTTAATTGCCAGTTCGCCAGTCTCTTTTTCGTTTTTAGCAAGCCCCATATATGCCAGAGTGCTTAGACCACCCCCTTCACTGAGCACTAATCCCTTAAAACCTAATTCATTTCTCAGAATCTGTGTCAGGATGAATTCTGATCCGTGGGTAGGGATTCTGTCTATTGCCGGATATGTAGCCATTACACCAAGAGCACCACCTTTTTTAATACCAGCTTCCCATGGAGGGAGGAATACCTCTCTCAGTGTTCTTTCTGAAATTTCCATGGCGCCACGCTCTAGTCCGCTTGCCGGTTGGCTTTGACCAGGATAGTGACAAAACCCTGCAACAGTCTTATCTTTTGCAGAAATATCATTCCCCTGTACTGCTTTGACAATGTTTTCTGCCATACGGGAACAGAAGTATGGATCTTCGCTATAACCTTCCTGATTTCTGCCAAGTCGCGGGTCTCTGTTTGGTTCAATAACAAGAGTAAATAATTGATGTATGCCTACTGCCCTGGCTTCCCGTGCAGCAATTGTATAAATATTCTGTACAATATCCATATTCCATGTACTGCCTATAGCTAAGCCTTCAGGAAATATTGTTCCTCCGGAACACATTAGGCCATGAGTTCCTTCTTCAGTCTGTAGTAAGGGAATACCCAGACGTGTTTTCTCAATTGCTATTTTCTGAAGTTCATTAAAAAAGTTAGCCTGTTGAAGTGTTCCCTGATGCAATATTGAATTTGCCAGAGTAAAAAATCCACCTGCAGGTCCCAGATAATCAAGAAATTCTCCTTCAGCAAGTTTCTTACAAGCCAGAGTCTTTGCAGGAATGTCCTCACCTAAAGCGGTTTCATATACACATGGCATGTTCATCTGACCAACTTTTTCTTTCAGTGTCATTTTTGATATCAGGTCATCAACTCGTTGGTTGATTGAAAACATAGGATTTTTATAGACTGGAAATTCTGTAAAAGGTAGTTCTCCTCTCTTCTCTTTTATATATGAAGCAATATTGTGAACATTATCAACCCAGATACCATTTGCCGGATCAGCTGCATATTTACAGAGCGCTTCAATAGTATTCAAATATGATGTTTGAATTCCTTCATCATTCATTTCGTGTCCTGCTA
>Ga0307377_10002704_pt1 | contig 20675 bp, 18 predicted proteins | sample TR3MG_FD_202535 | JGI IMG/M metagenome (GOLD analysis project Ga0307377, IMG submission 202535) | Soil microbial communities from Risofladan, Vaasa, Finland - TR-3 | ecosystem: Environmental > Terrestrial > Soil > Coastal area > Acid sulfate soil | place: Finland: Risofladan, Vaasa | collected... | reverse complement strand
TCGGGGTTGACGTTGTTCATCGTGTAGCCCGCGTCGTAGAGGGCGTTGATGAGCCCCGGCTCGCCGATGACGAAGGCCGAGCCGCCGGGCTTCTGCGCCGCCAGGAAGCCGGCCGTGGCGAGGGCGCTCGTGTAGAAGTGCTCCGCCTCCACGTCGATGCCGAGGCGCTTGAGCTTCTGCGAGAGCTCGATCGGCGAACGCTCGCTCGAGTTGGTCAGGAAGAGGAAGCGCTTGCCCTCGCGCCTGAGCCAGGTCACGAGCTCGGCCGCCCCCTTGAGGAGGCGGTTGCCGTGGTAGACGACCCCGTCCATGTCTATGATGAAGGCTGTGCGGGACCTGATGCGCTCAAGATCGGCGTTCATGGGGGCTCCTTATGGAGGCGGAGTATACTCCGAACCGAGGCCGCTTTCCCAGGGCGAGGATGAGGGGGAAGCTCTCGGGAAGGTCAAAGAGGCGATCCGGGGCTGATCGCGGGCCTTCGGGTTTCAATGGAAGAATATTCCACGCAAAGGCGCCGAGGCCGCGGAGCGATCCGGATAATCGCAGGACAAATGCTCATTTCCGCCCCGCCTCGGCGTTCTCCGCGCTATATCCACCGTCATTGCCGCGCGGTGCGTCATGCGGTATGCTCCTTCACCATATGAGCGATGCGCGAAGGGGTCTGGTTGGTGGTCGGGCGAGACTGTTCTCGGCGGCGGTTGCGCTGGCCGTGGCGGCTGTGGGCTTATCCGGTTGTATGCAGGCGATCAATCCGAACGCGGGGTACAACTATTTTACCTACGGCAGCTTGGTTGGCGCCAACCAAAGCACCAACACGAACTACCTCTACTATCCGCGCGGCATGGCTGTGGACGGGAGCGGCAACATATATGTGGTGGATTCCGGGAATGATCGAATCATTCGGATGAGCTCGATAGGCGTCTCGCCGTCGACATGGGTAGCCTTTCCGAACAGCAATACACCCAGCGCCGACTACTTCTATGCGCCAGAAGGGATAGCCGTGGATTCAACAGGTGCCAACATTTGGGTGGCCGATTCAGGCAATGGAAGAATCGTCCATCTGAAAACCGCGGATTGGCAATCGACTTCGCCGACCTTTGATACGTACAGTTCCGTTACTGTCAGTTCGACAGCGTACAATTTTTCTTATCCGACCGGATTGGCCTTCGACAGCAGTCACAATATGCTCTATCTCTCGGATCCCGGATCGCAGTTTCCAGCCAACACGCCAAATGTATTCGCCGTCGATGTCAGCTCCGGCTTTTCAGGCAAGTATGCGGTCAGCGGATCGGGAAGCGGCGCAGATCAATTCTCCTATCCCCGCGGCATAGCCGTGGACCCGACCAAGGGTTATGTATACGTGGCCGACGAGACCAACTATCGCATTGATCGACTCAACCTTGATCTTACCGGCTGGACCACCCTCGGCACCCGCGGCAGCGGGACGGGGCAGTTCATCTCTCCCCAGACCGTCGCCGTCGACTCGACTGGGCATATCTATGTCGTCGACTCCGCTAACTATTGGATCGTCAAGATGAACGACATGAGCGGAGCGGGGTGGACTTTATACGGCGCTCAAACCGGTAGCGCCTCGACCTCGGTCTATCCGAATTGGGTCGCCGTGAAATCCTCCGGTTCGTCCATTTACGTCTCGGACGATACCATGAACCAGATCGCCGAGTTCCAGTGAGGCGCGCCATGACGGGGCACTCCATCCTTTCGGTCCGCGCGCTCGGGAGGGCCGCCCTGGCCTGCGCGATCCTCCTAGGTTTCGGCCGCGCCGTCTCGGCGCAGAATATTTTTTCCGACATGGCCCTCTCGCTGGAGGCCACGACCGGTTTTCTCACCGGCGGAGCGAACGAGTTCGTCTACGATTCCGGCTACAAGATGAGCGAACTCGACTGGGCCTCCCGGCCGCTCGCCTACTGGGGCCTGGCCGTCAATCTCGATTCCCCTTCGGGATTCTACGCGAGGCTCGCCCTCAAGGCCGGCTTCAGCGGCAAGACCGGGTACATGACCGACTCGGACTGGCAGAACTGGGACGGGGTCAAGACCAATTTCAGCTCGTCGGACAGCTACACGGATCAGGCCTTCATGCTGAACTTCTCGACAGGCTACGATTTCCAGGTCTCAGACTCCCTTACCCTGGGTCCCTTCTTCGAGCTCGGCTACCTCAATTTCGAATGGTCGGCGCGCAATGGCTATGAGCAGTACCCGCCAGAGATGTATCCCTCCACCGATTCGAGCGGAAACAACCTGTACGCCCCCTATACGCCGATCTCGGCCAACACTCCGATCGTGTATGTCACGGGCATCGGCATCGTGTATCAGCAGAGCTGTTTCTACCCGGGCCTAGGCGTGCACGCCGTCTTCAGGCCCGCCGATCGATGGAGGTTCTCCGCGTCCTTCGCTATATCTCCCGCCGCGAGCATGACCACGACCGACAATCACGTCGCGCGAAGTCTCGTCTTCTCCTCTTCGATGAGCGGCGGCCTCGTGCTCGAGCCGCGCGTCACGGCCGAGTACCAGCTGTCGCGAGCCGTGAAGCTCGGCCTGGAGCTGACCTACCTATCGATTCAAAATCTCACGGGCGATCTGACGCAGACCGATGGAAACGGGACGAGCTACACCGATCCGAGCGGCTCGGGCGCGAGCTTCGAGGCTCTCGAGGCGGGAATCGACCTTGCCGTCAGGCTCTGAATCGCGGCCCGTACCTTCACGGATACGGGCGGTTCTCGGCACGCGAACTCGGCGCGGCTTCTACGCCCTCGCGCTCATTCTCGCCGGGGCGCTGTGCGCGGCGCAGTCCTTCGGCATCGCCGGCTGGACCGTGTCGGCCGCGGCGGGCGCTTCCGTCCTCTACGGGACCGCCTACGAATATGTCTATGACGCCAACACCGGCAACAAGATCAGCGAACTCGACTGGGACATCAATCCCTTGCCGACCTTCGCCTCGCGCGTGCTCGTCCGGCATCAGCGCACAGAGTTCGAGCTCTCCTGCTCCCTGGGCCTCGACGGGAACAGGGGCATCATGACGGACTCGGACTGGTTAAATGAAAAACTCGGCGACACTAGCACCAAGACGAACTACTCGGAGAGCACCGCCATGGGCGCGGGCTTCACCGACCTCGGGCTTTCGGTCCGGCAGTCGTTCCGCCTTTCGCCGACCCTCGACCTGTCGAGCTTCGTTGGCTTCCGCTACATCTACATAGCCTGGGCGGCCCAGGGGGGCTGGCTACAATATGCGATCGATTACCATCAAGGCAGCTCGGCCCCCTACAGCGTCTATACCACAGGCCAAATATCCGCCATGAGCGGCACAGTCTCCATCTACGAACAGCGGTACTATGCGGTAATTTTCGGTGTCGACGCGAATGCCGCGCTTTCCCGGGAGATTTCCTTTTTCGGCAGCCTGCATCTCTCGCCGATCGTCATAGCCTCGGCCCTCGATTACCATGCCCTGCGCGACGTGACGTTCAAGGACAGCATGAGCGGGGGCTTTCTGTTCCAGCCGGCCCTCGGCTTGACCTGGTCGCCGGTCTCGTCGTTCGACCTCAGGCTCGAGGGTTCGTACTTTCTGATCAGCGGGCTCAAAGGTTCCGACACCGAGACTGCCGGACCGAGTTCGAACGAGACCGATATCGCGCCCGGCCAGACGATCGTCTATCCCAACTCAGCCGGCGCGGGCATCGAATTTTTGAGTGTCGAACTTTCGGCGGCCTTGCGGCTATAATCCGCGCGAATCCGAACCAAGGAGGCGATCACATGCGCTACGCTCTCATCCTCGCCGGAGGCTCCGGCACGCGGCTCTGGCCACTCTCCCGCGACGTCCTGCCCAAGCAGCTCATCCCGGCGGTCGGGGGGCGCAGCCTCCTCGAAGAGGCCTTCGTCCGCCTGGAGGGGCTCGTGCCGGAGGAGCGGCGCCTCGTCTGCGCGGCCGAGCGGCACCGGGCTGCGGTGCTCAAGGTGCTGCCGGAGCTCGCGCGCGGCGCGGCGGCCGGGCGTCTGGACCGCTACATCGGCGAGCCGGAGGGCCGCGATACCCTGGCGGCCCTCGCCCTCTCCTCGGCCCTGATCGCGGCCGAGGATCCCGGGGCCGTGGTCGGCGTCTTCACCTCGGACCATGTCATCACGCCGCACGAGAAGTTCCGGGCCACGATGGAGAAGGCCTACGATCTCGTCGAGGCTTCGCCCGAGCTCCTCGTGACCTTCGGCGTGGAGCCCGACCGGCCTTCGACGGGCTTCGGCTACCTCGAGCTGGCCGAGCCGCTCGGCGCGATCGGGAGCGGGGCGAGGAAGGTGTCGCGCTTCCGCGAGAAGCCCGACCTCGCCACGGCCGAATCCTTCGTCGCGGCGGGCCCGGAGCGCTACCTCTGGAACTCGGGCATGTTCGTGTGGCGGGCCTCGCGCTTCCTGGAGCTCGTGCGGCGCTACGAGCCGGAGCTCGCGGCCGCGATCGACGGCCTCGCGCGACTCGCCGGCAAGCCCGGCTTCGCCGTGGCCCTCGCCGCCGCCTATCCCGGCTTCAAGAAGCTGAGCGTCGACTTCGGCGTGATGGAGAAAGCCTCCAAGGACCCCGAGGCGGGCATAGCGGCGATCAAGCTCGACGCCGACTGGCTGGACATCGGCTCCTGGCCGGCCTACGGCAGCCTCCTCGACGCCGACGCCTCGGGCAACGCGACCTCCGGGGCGACGGCGCTCGCCGAGTGCTCGGGCACGATCGCCGTATCGGCCGAGCGGGGGCACCTGGTGGCCTGCCTGGGCTGCGAGGACCTCGTGGTGGTGCACACCGCCGACGCGACCCTGGTCTGCCCGCGCTCCCGCGCCGACGAGCTCAAGAAGCTCTACGGCCTGGTTTCCGGCATCGAGGGCGGGCGCTACCGCTAGGCGGCACGGGCTTCAGTTTCCCTTCCCGGGAGCCTCGGTCTTCGCGCCCGGAACCTCCGCAGGCTCCTCCGCTTCGGTCGGAGCGGAGGGGCGCTCGTCTTCGGCCGGCACGTCGGCCTGCTCCGATTCGATGCGCAGCAGCGCGGCGTCTATATCGGCGAGGAGCTTTTCCCGAACGGTCTGGTTTATGAGTCCACGGTGGGAGGCATCCATCACGGCGCTCCTCTCGACCGATTGCAGATGGCGCCGCGCCCATTGCCTCTCCTCGGCGAGCAGCTGGCGCCTGTCGAGATGGAGGGCGTTCATCGCAGCGCTGTCACCCTCGATCTTGCGCTCGTATTCGCCGCGGAGGCCGACGAGCACCTCGGGATCGGAGAAATGGACGTGCGACATCCGGTCCAGCTCTTCCAGGGCCGCATGGGCCGCCTGCAGCTTGCCCCGAGTCAATTCGTAGGCTTCCCGTTCCCGCTGTCCCCGCACGATGCCGAGCCTCCGCAGGAGCGGCGACATGGTCAGGCCGTGGACGAGTATCGAAATGATGACGACGCCGAAGGTCATCGAGACCAGCAGCTCCCGATGCGGGAAATCCTTCGGGAGGCTGAGCACCAGCACCATGGGCAGGGCGCCGCGCAGCCCGCCCCACGCGAGGATCACGCCCCATGCCCGGGGAATCCGCTCCCGCGTTTTCCGCAGCAGGGCCGAGGCGCCGAAGATGACCAGCGCCCGGCTCCCCGTGACCACCAGATAGGCGACCAGCACCGCCTGCCAGGAGGCCAGCAGGGAACGGAAGTTCACCTCCAGGCCGATCAGCAGGAAGACGACGGAATTGAGCGCGAAGGCTATGTATTCCCAAAACGTCTCCACGGCGATCCGGGTGGAGGGCGACATGCCGACGCGGGCCCCGTAGTTTCCGCAGAGCATGCCCGCGGCCACGGTCGCGATCACTCCCGAGCAGTGGAAGTGCTCGGCGGCCAGGAAGGAGCCGTAGGCGGCGATCGTCGTCAAGGTGATCTCGATCATCGGGTCGTCCACATGCGTGCTGATCTGCGAGACCGCCAGTCCAATGCCCGCTCCGATGAGAGCGCCGAGCCCCACGATCTTGACGAAATCGAAGGCCAAGCCACCGGCCGTGACCACCGTGCCCGTCACGAAAGCGAGGCTGAGCGTGAAGAACACCAAGGCCGTGCCGTCGTTGATGAGACTCTCGCCGTCGAGCAGCACGGCCAGGCGCTTCGGCACGCCCAGGTTCTTGAATATCGCGACCACGGCGATCGGATCGGTGGCGGAGATGAGCGCGCCGAACACGAGCGCGTACTTCCAATTGAAACCCTGCACGAAGTGCAGAAGGTTGGCCACCGGCGTCAGTATGACGGCCGTCAGCGCGATGGCTGCCACGACCCCCGGAAGGGCGAGGGAGGTGATGGCCAGCCGATTGCGCCAGAATCGCTTGAACTCGATGTGGAACGCGGCTTCGAAGAGCAAGCCGGGCAGGAAGACGCTGAACAGCAGAGCCTTGGTAAGGTGCGGCGCCTGAAACGCGTGGACCAAGCCCAGGATGAGGCCGGCGAAAACCAGGGCCACGGTGTAGGGAACGGCCAGGCGCTGGACGGCTATCGCCACGGTCGTGGCGACGATGAACAGAAGAATGAAGATGGTCTCTGTGTCCATTGCCCCTGATCTTCGATGAAAACAGCCTCAAGATCAATATCGACCTCGCGGTTCATTTGTTTTCCGTTAGACGACTGGCTTGGCGGGTTCGATGATTCGGCATGACGAGGGCGTTCTCCGGCCCCGGGACCTGCGATCGCGGGCAGTCGCGCCTGCGCTGTTCCGACGACGCGGCATCGCATCGGCCTCAGCTTCGTTCCGTCCCTTTAATGCTCTCAAGCAGGCCGTAGGCCGCCCCTGTCACGCTTTCCGAAGGTTTGCCGAATTCCAGGGCCTCTATGAGGACCTTGAGTTCTTCGTCGAAACTCTCGCTTCTCTGCTTTCCCAGGACATGATGGGCCCCCTGAAGAAGCTTCACCGAGTCGCGTCCCGGCTTGAGCAATGCGCGCAACAGCTCCGGCCATGCGGCCTGTCCCTGCTTTTCCAGAGCCTTGGCCGCCAGCCATGCCACGTCGAAGTCGCGGTCCTCGAGCGCCTCGACGAGGAAGGGTATGGAATCGGGATCGCAGATGGCGCCGAGTGTCTTGGCCGCTTCCCATCGCACGATCTTCGCCTTGGACTTCCGCAAGGCATCGCACAGGGCGGGCACGGCCGCATGTCCCTCGTTTCCCAGGCTGAGGCGGGCCTTCTGCCGCTCGGTCCCGACCTTGCTTGCCAAGGCGGCGATCAGGACCTCGATGTCCGCTTACGCTCGTTCTTCTTTGCTCATCGCTGTCCCCCTACGATGGCCTCGAACTGCGCCCTATCCAGCACCTCGACCTCGAGAAGCTTTTCGGCTATCTCGTGAATGAGGCTTTTGTGGTTCTTAAGCAGCTCCGCTACCTTGGCATACCTCAGGTTTATGATCTTGGAAGATTCCTCGTCCACATATTGCTGTGTCGCCTCGGAATATTCGCGAAGCATCATGGCGTTGGAATCCCCGAGGAGCTGACCCTGCCGCCTGGCCGGCAGGAAGGTGTTGCGGAATTTTTCGCTCATTCCGAAGTCGGTGATCATGCGCCTTGCAATGTCTCCTGCCTTGTCCAGATCGTTCGTGGCCCCCGTGGATACCTCGTGAAAGATGAGCTGTTCCGCGGCCCGTCCGCCGAGCAGAACATCGATGCGACTGTTGAGTTCGGTCTCCGTCATCAGGAATCGGTCCTCGGTGGGAAGCTGCATGGTGTAGCCGAGGGCTCCGATGCCGCGGGGCACTATGGAGATCTTCTCCACAGCGTCCGAGCCTGGAGTCAGATAGGCTACCAAGGCATGGCCGGTCTCATGGTAGGCGACGATCTTTCGCTCCTTCGGGTTGATCAAACGATTCTTCTTTTCGAGCCCCGCGACCAGCCGCTCGAAGGCCGCGTCGAAATCCGGTTGAGTCACCTTTTCTCTGCCGGCTCGGACAGCCAGGAGCGCCGCCTCGTTCACGAGGTTTGCCAGGTCAGCGCCCACGAATCCCGGAGTCCTGCGGGCGACGTCCTTGAGGTTCACGGAGTCGTCCAGCTGCACATTCTCGCTGTGAATGCGCAGGATCGCCTCGCGGCCGCCAAAATCGGGCTTGTCCATGAGCACTTGCCGGTCGAAGCGCCCGGGACGCAGAAGGGCGGGGTCCAGGACCTCGGGCCGGTTGGTGGCGGCCAAGAGGATGACCCCCGTGCGCGAATCGAAGCCGTCCATCTCCACGAGGAGCTGATTCAAGGTTTGCTCCCGTTCGTCGTTGCTGGAAAGCGCCTGTGCGCGGCTTTTGCCGATGGCATCCAACTCGTCGATGAAGATGATGCAGGGTGCCTTGGCTCTGGCCTGCTGGAACAGGTCGCGTACCCGAGAGGCGCCGACACCCACGAACATCTCAATGAACTCGGAGCCGGAAATCTTGAAGAAAGCGACTCCAGCTTCCCCGGCCACGGCCCGCGCCATCAGCGTCTTGCCCGTGCCCGGGGAGCCGACAAGCAGGACTCCTTTGGGAATTTTCCCGCCGATCGCGGTGTAACGCGCGGGATGCTTCAGGAAATCGATGATCTCGACCAGCTCGGCCTTGGCCTCCTCGGCTCCAGCCACGTCATCGAAGAGCACTCCCGTATTCCCCTCGGCCACCAGGAGGGACTTGTTCTTTCCGATGCTCATCACGCCGCGCCCCATGCCGCCCATGCGCTTGGATAGCAGCCGCCAAATCAGGAACATGGCGCCCAGCGGAATGATCCAGCTTAACAGGAAGCCGACCAAAGGATGATTCTCCGGCAGGACCGCGTAGTACTCGACTCCTTTGGAATCCATCAGGGCCACGAAGCTTGGATCCTGCACGGGGGCGGTCTGGTATTCCTTTGCGGGAGCCTCGCTTCCGGCGTCGTTCTTGGCCTGCGGCGCCTTTTGCCGCAGAGCAGCTTCTTCCTTGGTGAGGCTGAATCCGTAATAGGCGGTCAGGGTCATTTCCACCCTTCGAATCGAGCCGTTTTCGATCAATTTCTTGAAAGCGCTGAAGTCGACCAGCGCAATGCTGGACTTGGGGGCCACAAGTAAATTGAAGGCCAACAGCAGCAAGAGGGCGGCCATCACGCCGATCATCGAAATGCTCGGTTGCCCCCGCTTGAACGGGGGCGTTCCGGAGCCTGGCGGGCTTTTTACCGGCATGTTTCCTCCATGTCCTCGATTCCGATCCTATCGCGCTTCTCCGTAGGCATGAAGCGGCTCGTGGGTGCGATCGAGCAAGGACTTGTGCCTTTTGCCGGTGAAATCCAGATGGTGGTACACGCGAAGCTTGACGATATCCTCGATGAAGACCCAGACCAGGCAATAGGCCCATATCAGACCGACATATATCCAGGGCAGTGGCGCCACAAGGATGCCGAAGCCGACGATCAGCGCGGCGACGGCCTGAGTTCCAAGAATGGCCAGCAGTAGGACGGGCGCCGGGTAGGGCTTGCTCAAGAAGGGACGTTTCGTGCGCGCCACGAAAAGAGTCAAATGCCCTGCCACGGCGAGTTTGAGATAGATGAAGGACTGCAGCTGGGGCAGGTTGAGGTTGAAGAAATACCTGGCGATGATGAGGAGCCCGAAGGTCTCGATCACCCCTAGAAGCCCGAGAGTCGTCGCCAGGGTCAGGACTCGCCTCATATCCCAGCGCACGGGCTTGGGTTCGAGGTAGGTGTTGTCGTACCCTATGGTGAGTATGGGCAGGTCGTTGAGCAGCGCCAGAAGGATGATCATCACGGTGGTGATGGGGTAGAAGTTGAAGAAGACCATCGCGAGAGTGACGAAGAACATGATCCGGATGGTCTCGGTTATTCTGTAGATCGCATAACTGTTCATGCGTTCGAAGATCTGGCGGGCTCCCTCCACCGCGCGGATGATCACCGATAGTCCGGGCGCCGTCAGCACGAGTGCCGCGGCGGCCCTGGCCGCGTCGGTAGCTCCGCTCACCGCAATTCCGGTATCGGCTTTTTTGAGGGCGGGGGCGTCGTTCACTCCGTCGCCCGTCATGCCCACGATATGGCCGCGGGCCTGCAAGGCTTCCACGATATGGTACTTGTCCTCGGGGAAGACCTGGGCGAATCCGTCGGCCGTCTCCACTTCGTGGATGACCCGATCGGTGAAGCCATGCTCCTCGGATGCGGCATGGAAGAACTCATCGGCGGCGTGGATGTTCGTGCCCATCCCCAGCTTCGCGCTTATCTGCTTGGCAATGGCTATGTTGTCGCCCGTCACCATCTTGACCTGGATTCCGTGTGCCTGGGCCTGGCGGATGGTCTCGGCGGAATCCTCGCGCGGAGGATCGAAAAGCGGCAGCAGCCCGAGGAAGGTCCAAGCCGTATCGCCATCGTTCCTGGCCACTCCGAGCGTTCGATATCCCTCTTCGGCGAACTCTTCGACCTTCTCGGCGGACTGCTTCGCGGTCGCGGGATCGGGATTGCAGAGTTGAAGGATGAGCTGCGGAGCTCCCTTGGTCACCTTGAACACGGTCCCCTCCGGTCCCTTGACCTCGGCTTCCGTCCGCTTGTGAACGGGATCGAAGGGCACGAACTTTGTCTGGGTGTATCCTGCCAGTTCCGCGGGATCCTCGACTCCCGCGAGGACTGCCGAGTCTATGGCATCGGCGTTCTCCTCCTTGGATGCGAGCGCGGCCGCCATGATGAGATCCTGGGGATTCTTCGCCCCCATCACGGCGGGAGTCCCTAGGGTGAGCTTGTTCTGGGTCAGGGTACCCGTTTTATCGGAACACAGTATGTCGATTCCCGCCGTCTCCTCGATGGAGACCAGCTTGGTTACGATAGCTTTCATCTTTGCGAGGCTGACGGCACCAATCGCCATGGTGACCGACAGGACTGCCGGCATGGCGACTGGGATCGCGGCCACGATCAGAATAAGGGCGAATTGCATAAGCGTGAGAAAGTGCGTTCCGCGCGAGATCATGACGAGCACGAGGATGAGCGCCAGGCCGAGGCTGAGATAGATGAGATAGTCACCTATCGAGAGCACGGCCTTCTGGAAGTGGGAGACCGATTTTGCCGAGGAAACGAGCTTCGCGGTCTTGCCGAAAAAGGTGCTTTCTCCCGTGGCCGCGACGAGGGCTTCCATCTCACCCCGCTTCACTATCGAGCCTGAGTATCCGACGTCCTCGATTTTCTTGTCCACGGGGAGGGATTCGCCGGTGAGAGCGGACTGATCGACGCTCAGGTAGTCCCCTCCGGCCAGCACGATGTCGGCGGGAATGATGTCGCCCAAACGAAGGCGGATGACATCGCCGGGCACGAGATCGGCCGCATCGATCTCCGCCCAGGTCCCGTCCCGACGGGCGCGTGCCTTCAAGGCAAGCTGCTTCTTGAGCGCCTCGACCGCGTTGGCCGCCTGACGTTCCTGGAAGAAGCCGACCAGGGCGTTGAAGACCAGAAGCACGCATACGATGATGAGATCGACCCAATGGCGATCCAGCGCGGAGAGCAGGGCGGCGACTTCGATCATCCAGGGGATGGGTCCCCAAAAGTATGAGAGGAACTGCAAAAGTGGATTGACCTTTCGATCTTCCAGCTTGTTCTTTCCGTAGACTTCGATGCGGTGGGTGGCTTCGACGCTGCTCAAGCCTTCGGGCGAGGACTCGAGCTGTTTCCATCGTTCTGCGAGCGAGATGGCCTGGGCCTTGAGGTTTCCAGGCGCGAGCCCTTGCTGCGTTTTGACATCGTTGGCGTGAGGCTTCTTCGAAGACATCGCGATACCTCCAAGTGTACGAGTGCTTGACCTCCGCTACGCCCCTCATAGGAGGCGTTCAGACCTTACATGCCGCCCCTGACCCGCGCGAGAGCATTTATGCCGATCATCATGTCGGAGGAGAACATGAAGTCGATTATTCCGTCCGCGCGTCGGAGTCGGCGGGCATTCTTTCCCAGCTCGAGCGATTAAAGATCACCGCGCCGATAAAGGGCGAAACGCGGAATGAACTCATGTAGGACACTTTCCCCTTGAGCACCACGTAGCGATCATAGACACCACGGCCAATTGGCATCCTGATGCCGCGAGGTGTCTGATATAGCCTAAAAACCACAGCGAATTTTGTCTGTACGATGGCGCACATAGTTCCGGAGCTGGGCATTCCAGGGCCTTTGCCGCTTAACCATGCGTACCTTTGGTGCCGGTTTTTCCTTTCAAAGGCTTCGCTAAACGGTCCCAAGCCTGGCCAAGGCAAGCAGCCTGCGAGAGAGCTTCTTTTCTCTCTTGACGTTCGCGAGGCATTTTTCCCTGAACACCTCATCAAAGGCTTGAAGCCGCTCTTCCGTCATGTACTGGCGGCCTAGTTCGACGAATTTCTCGAACTCGCTGAACGCGGACCACGGATAGTCCTCGTCCACGGGCTTGAAAATGATATCGACCAGTTCTCTATCCGCCTTCTGCTTGCTTCTCATGGCCAGGTCCAGGAGCCTCAGAGCGAGCTCTACGCTCGAAAGTTCCTCTTCCGATCGCGGCACGGGCGACATTACGTCGAATCCGACAATCAACGGATCTTGCCCGGGAAACAGCGTGCGAGCCTCTCGAACCGGCAGGTTGGCCATGATGCAGCCGTCCGCGAAGGGATGGCCGCCGATATCCACGGCGGGGAATATCAAAGGAATCGCCGACGAGGCCATGACCGCATTCATGAGTCCTTGAGACGGGGGTATGGCTTTCAGTGGACTGTGTTCATCCGAAACGTTCCTTGCCGTAAAGATGACGGGGACACCTTCGACCAGATCGACCGCCACGGCCGCAAAGGGAATTTTCAAGGTATCTCGGGTGATGCCGGCGAATATGCTTTCAAAGAGAGAGGCGGCGTCATTTCCAGTCACCATCGCCGAGGTAAGGAGCGCCATGCCAAGGTGCATTTTGTTTCTGAAACTCATGGAGACGCTCGAAAGGAAATGTTTCACTCCGCTGCTTACGTTTTCGTCCGAAGCTTTTCTTTCGCCAAAATACTTCTTCTCGAACACCTGGAACTCGGCTGATGAAAGGATTTCCTCGACCCTCTGACATACGGCCCCGACGCTTCCGAAATGGCAATACAAGGCTCCGATCAGGGAGCCTACGGAGCTTCCGACGATGAAGTCGGGTCTGATTCCTTCAGCCTCGAGAGCTTCGATCATGCCAAGATGGCAGAATCCCTTGGCAGCTCCCCCTGATAACACGTAGACGATCGGTGGGAGATAGGGGCTAAGGCTTGGAAGGGAACGGATCCGCTCGTCCAAATGGCTCATGGGCGTAACTCGACGGCATGCAAGTTCATTCGGGCCTCCTCCGCTTTCAGTTCCCGATTCCCGGCATATCTTCGCCGTCGATGCCAGCATCCTCACGCTACCTCCTTCGGGGCGCGCGATGATGGACACCTCGAGCGTACATTTGTCCTGAGGGAAAGCCCCAGGTTCGTGGGTCTTCTTCGAGCCGCGGCGCGGATGGCTGCGCGTCGGCGCCGTCATCTACCGATGCGGAGTCCCGTGATGTTGTCCATGAGTCCGAACGTGTTCAGCGTGAATATAATCGCCGCGACGATGATGGCGACGTTTAATACACCCTTGACGCCCCTGTTCATCGGAATATAGGTATTCACCAACCACAGGATTACGCCGACTACGGCGAGGATGACTACGAATTGAATCAACGGCATGGCCTTCCTCCTTGATAGGGCAGTGAATCGGATTATGAGAACGCCGTCGACTTTCGGCGATCGCTATGCATGAAAATAATCAGGAACTGCACAGCCATCTGTACGCTGGCGCGCATATAGAGGAGCGCAGATGGCATATGTGCGAGGGCCGGAAGTCACAGCCTAGGCGTCGATTTCTATCAAGAGGCCGCGTTCCCTGAGCATGGAGGACTCTTCGCTCGCCAGGTTGCACTTGAGCCTTTCCATCTCGCTCCGCAGGCATTCGATTTGATCCTGGAGGGTGGAGATTTTTCCCCGAAGATCGAGGATGATTTCGATGCCTTCAGGTAGATTGAAAAACTCGTCATGAGGCGTACGCTGATCTTTTATGATTGGCCGGCTCCTTCGCCGCCGTGCCGGAGCGGCAGAACGCCGGCCATCGCGCCGATGACGTTCACGAGCTCCGCATCCGAAGGGATCACGATTTTCGCGTTCGAAGAAAGCGAGACTTCGACCGCCTCGAGCCTCCGCAGCAGCTGCGCATTGCCCACGAAGTATTTGTCCGCCGCCTCGTTGACGAGCTTGATCGCCTGCGCCTCGCCTTCGGCCTCGAGGATCTTGGCCTGCCGCACTCCTTCCGCCTTCTTTATCTCGGCTCGCCGCGCCCCGTCAGCCATCGTCTCCGTGGCGGTCGCGAAGTCGATCGCGGCGGTTTTTTCGTTCTCGGCCTTCACTACCTTGTTCATCGTCGCCTGGACGTCCTCGGGCGGATCGATTTCCTTCAATTCGGTTCTGACGATGTCGATGCCCCAGTTCGCGGTTTCCTGGGCGAGCGTGCGGTGAAGCTCGCTGTTGATCTTGCCTCGCTCGCTGTTGGCCGACTTCAGCGTCATGGTGCCGATGATGTTGCGCAAGGTCGTCCGGGCGAGATTGACGATCTGGTATTTGTAGTTGTAGACGTTGTACTGGGAATTCTTCACGTCTTCCTCGTCGCTCTTGACCCTGAAATAGACCTGAGCGTCGACGCTCGCGTTGAGCTTGTCGCTGGTGATGATTTCCTGCGGTTCGGCGTCCACCATCACCTCGGTGACGTTTACCTTGAACATGCGGTCGATCGCCGGGATGATCCAGTTGAACCCCGGGTTGGCATAGCGATGGTATTTCCCCAGACGCTCGACCAGGCCCCGCATGGTCGGCCGTACGACTCTGATGCCGCTCAGGTAGATCACGATGACGATGACGATCCCCAGGGAGATCAGATACTCCACGGAATACCTCCTTGCCCGCTCCTCGCGGCGGAAGCCGCCGCCAGGGCCGCGCCGCGTCCGCGAAGGAATCGCCTGGTGATGATGAAGAAGTGCCTCCCCTCCACGGCGAGCGTGATGAAGTCCTCGACGAGGCCGGGGCTGATGCGGAAAGATTTGAAGATGAATCGGACATACTCGGGACCGTAGAGCGAGAAAGCCTGGACGAAGAAAGTGCGGACGAGGCATAGCGCGTTGCGCGGTGTCATGACGCGGCGCTCACCCTGCCTTCTTTGCCGCCGCCATTCGGGGAAACGCCGGAGGAGGTCCAGGCAGCGGTCGAAGTAGGCGCGGGGACGATAGATTTCTCCGAGGGCGCGAAAGTAACCTTCGATGAGCTGGGTCTCCGGAAGGAGCGTCCTGAAGTTGAATGACGCGGTGTGCGTATTGTCGCCGCTCGACTCCGACAGGAGTCTGCCCTCGCGCTCCAGGCGCTTCCTGAGCGCGGTGCGCGGCAGGGCGGTCAGGAGGCCGAGCATCGCCATGGGAACGGCGAGCTTTTTCACGAAGCGGACCTGCTCTTCGCAGATGCCGGGAGGGTCGGCGTCGAAGCCGATGATGAATCCCCCGGAGACCTCTATCCCCTTTTTCTGGATGGCCTCGACGGCGAGGGTCGGGTCCCGACGAAGGTTCTGGCGCTTGCCGGCGCATTCTAGCGAGCCCTTGTCCGGGGTCTCCAGGCCGAGGAATACCATCTTGAAGTTGGCTGCCACCATGAGGTCGAGGAGCTCCTCGTCCCCGGCGAGATCGAGGCTGGCCTCGGTGGACAGTTTGAAGGGATAGCCTCGCTCGGCCTGCCAGGGCCCCAGCGCGCGAAGCAGCTCCTTCACGCGGGCCTTGTTCCCGATGAAATTGTCGTCGACGACGAACACGCTGCCGCCGCCGCCGATTCGCAGGAGTTCCCCGAGCTCCGCCAAGAAGCGTTCGGGATTTTTCGTCCTCGGGACATGGCCGAAGAGCGCCACTATGTCGCAGAATTCGCAGTCGAAGGGGCAGCCGCGGGAAAACTGCAGCGGAAGACTCGTGTAATCCGAGGCCTTGATGAGGTCGAAGCGTGGCATCGGGGCGGAATCCAGAAGCGGTTTGACCTCGGCCGAATAGACACGGTCCGGCCTGCCATTCCGCCAATCCTCGATGAACGGGGGGAGTGTGGTCTCGCCCTCGTCGAGGACGAGGTAGTCCACGCCTTCCATCTCATCCGGACAGGAGCTTGGATAGGGGCCGCCCGCGGCGACCGGAATCCCCAGTCTGCGGGATCTCCGAACCACCTCGAAGAACGAAGCCTTCTGGATGAGCATCGCGGAGATCATCACGAGATCGGCCGCGGCCAGATCTCCATCGCGCAGGCGGCGCACGTTCATGTCCACGAGGCTCAGTTCGAACTCCTCGCGCGGAAAATACCCGGCGACCGTCAGAAGCCCGAGAGGCGGCATGAGTCCCTTTTTGCCTATGATGCTGATCGCGTGCCTCATGCTCCAATAGGTGGGTGGAAATTTAGGATAGACGAGCAGTATTTTTTTCCTGGCCACGGCCATACGCTCCTTTCGGGGTGGCTTTCCCCCGATTGTCCGGAAGGACATGCATGGATCGGCATAATGCCGCGCCTCCACTTGTGCCCTCGCCGACGCGTCTACGACCGACATGGCCCGGGAACGCCGGCCATTCACCATCAAGCATAAAAGAACGGCATGACGGCGTCTGTACGGCAGCCCACAGATGGCGGTAAAATAATATACCATCTGCTTTTCTGTTGGCCTCGCGCCCGGACCAGAGCCTTGGGAGGATGTAAATGTCCAATATATCCAACCACAAACCTTCTCCAAACCCCCGACAAAATCACCTGCTCGCCGCGCTGTCGGAGCCCGATTATGAGCGCCTATTCCCCAACCTGGAACTCGCGGAATTGCCTCTCGGCACGTCGGTGTACGAGGCCGGGGACGCGATGCATTACGTCTATTTCCCCACGAGCGCCATCGTGTCCCTGCTGTGCGTCATGGAGGACGGCGCCTCGGCCGAGATAGCCGTGGTCGGCAACGAGGGTATCGTGGGCATCGCCCTGTTCATGGGCGGCGAAACCATGCCTAACCGGACGGTGGTGCAGAGCGCGGGCCAGGCCTATCGGCTTCGAGGGCAGCTTCTCCAGCAGGAGTTCAACCGCGCCGGGGCCCTACAGCATCTGTTGCTGCGCTACACTTTGGCACTGTTTTCCCAAATGGCCCAGACCGCCGTCTGCAATCGGCACCACACGGTGGACCAGCAGCTTTGCCGATGGCTCTTGCTCAGCCTCGATCGATTGCCCGCGAACGAGCTCGTCATGACCCAGGAGCTGATCGCGAACATGCTGGGAGTGCGGCGCGAGGGCGTGACCGAGGCCGCCGGGAAGCTGCAGGACGCCGGACTGATACACTACAGCCGCGGCCATATCACGGTGCTGGATCGCCTCGGCCTGGAGGCGCGGGTGTGCGAGTGCTATGACGTGGTGCGGAAGGAGTTCCGCCGCCTGCTCCCCGACCTCGTCGCGGAATGAGTCGCGGACCGCCACGCCGCTTCCGCGAAGGCGGGACGCGGCCGCGTCAGTATCGGTACATCGCCGCCAGCCCGGCGGATGTCGGCATGCGTTCGGCGGGCAGGACGAGGACTCGGCCACCCTTGGCGGCCACCAGTTCGCCCAGATCGTCGAGCAGATCGCCGATCTGCGGATGGCTCAGATCGGCCGTCTCGACTCGGCCCGTCACTTCGTCCAGTCGGCCGGCCATCACGCGGTCCGACTCGACCATGAGCGTGGCGACGCGCCCGTCGACGGCGGCCTTCGCGATCAGAGCCACGTCGTCGTCGCCGCGGCCCTTGGCCTTCGCCTCGGCGTACTCCGCGGCCAATTCGGCGAGCCGCGCCCGGTAACGAGGCTCGACGACCAGCCAGGCGCGTTCGCGGAGTTCTTCCGGCGACAGGGGGCCGGGGTCGAGAGCCAATCCCTCCGCCATGAGGAAGGGATTGTGGCTGAGCTGGCGGAAGAGGTGGTGCTGTTCAGGCAAGGCCGCCAACAGCAGGGGAAGGCCCGAGGGCCGCGAATGTCCCTCGAGCACCGCGCGGTCGACGATCCGGAAGAACCGCTCCGTTTCGACCCGCAGGCCGTCGGCCTTTCCGCCGTCCCCGTGGTGCATGGGAGCGGTGCCTTGACCGATGCCGCCGTAGGAAGCGACCTTGGGATGCGATTCGGCATGTTCGTCGCCCAGCGCTTCCGTGAATGTCCGGGGGATCCCGGGAGCAGCTTCGATCTCGGAGAGCAGGTCGCGGTTGCCCTCGAAGAGTCGGATCCCCCGGAGGCTCAATCCGAGAATCTGGTAGCGATCTGCGGACTGCAGAAAACGCCGCAAGGGCTTGGCGTGGAAGCTCTCCGCCGCGACGGCCAGTTCGGCGACGGGGCGCTGGAGCAGGAAGACTCGGAAGAGATCGGGACTTGCTAGAACGGCCAAGCCGTCCAGGGTATGAGCCCAGAAATCCCAGTCATCGGCGAGCTTCTCGAAGGGGTCCAGCAGGCGCTTCGCCTCGGCGGCAGGGTATTTCTGCCGGAGCGAGCTCTCGAGTTCCTTGACCAGATTGCGGAACCGGATCGGATCCTGTCGATTCCCCGGGCTATGTCGGTGGGTCGGTTGATAGAGCGAAAGAAACGGAGGCCGGCGGGCCGCGGCCAGCTCGGTCAGCGATTCGGACGTGAGCGCATTCCTGTCGTGGGCCATTCCTGCCTCCTTTTTTCGCCAGCGGGCTATGGCAAGAACGTATCGCGCTTTCGCGGCCATTACGAAGAAAGCCTCGGGATGGCCCGGGTTCCCCTCTCTCCGGAGGTCTTCTTTCAATTTGCCCTCCCCGGTCCTATACTTGTTCCCGGTACGAAATCTCGCCTAGGGAGGATGCGATGAAGGGTAATCAGAGGCTGATCGAGACCCTGAATGGCCTGCTGGCCGACGAGCTGACCGCGGTCGACCAGTACATGGTGCATTCCGGCATGTGCGAGAACTGGGGCTACGGGAAGCTGCACGACCATTTCGAGAAGCGGGTGATCGACGAGATGAAGCATGCCGAGAAGCTCAAGGGAATATTGAACGACGAGGACCGCCACATCGACAAGATCGAGGAGCTCCAGGATCAGATCGAGCAGATGTCGCTGTCGATGTTCCTGAGCATGCAGACCTGATACGTGAAGCGCGGCGGACCGGCAAGGCCGCCCGCCGCGTCTCGTGGGCGAAGAGCGCGCGCGAGGTCAGATTCTCTGGAGCAGGCCCGAGTAGTCGTTCTCCACGCCGAGGCTGTCGAGTTGGCCCGAGATGGTGCCGCGGTGGTGCACGCCGTGGTTGAACCAGTGGAGCAGGAGCTTCCAGAGCTCGTGCGTCTCGTCCTGACCCTGGTAGTTCTTGTAGGTCACCGGCGTGGAGAAGTCTTCGGCGCTCAGTCCGGACACGAAGGCGTAGGCCTCGCGATCGATCTCGCGCATGTCGGCGAAGAGCTGGGCGCGCTGCGACACGCTCAGGGCCTTCAGCGCCGCCGAGTCGTACGAGAGGAAGCGGCTTTTCGCGAGCGTCGCGTTATTCGGCATGGTTTCTCGGTCTATCGTAACGAAAGAGCAGCCATGGCCTGAGAGTAGCAGAATTCGGCGTGCCAGGAAATTCCTTGTTTCCAGCCCGACAGGCTGCTAGGCTTGTATATCGCCTCCTACCTTCCTGACGGGAACTTGAAGGAGTCCCAAGTCGACATCATGCTCCATTGTGTAGAAGGTCGTGTCGAGTATGCATACGTCGACTACCGTTCCGGCGAGTTGCCACCCCTTGTCGCCGATCCATGCGAGTAATTGTCGCAAAGGGGCCTCGTCGTAAGGCATTCCGTACTTGTACATGCAGGCGTGGGGCCCCGGCTTGAGTTCGAGCACATGCCAGCTCTCGAGCTTTATTTCGGGCATGAAGGATATCGATCCCGCGTCGCGAAACGGCGTGTCGGCCTCGATGCTCTCCTTCATGATGACGGTTCCGAAGCCCAATGCAGGGAGAATATGGTGGTCCGTGAGGAAGCGCCGGGTCTTCATCAGTGTCAGGTGAAGCTGGTTTCGGTTGAGGGGCTCGCCGTAGGGAAAGAAGACTGCCTTCCTCGGCTGCAGGTCCTGAATGAATGGCTGGTTGAGTTTCGAGAGGATTTCCGGGACCTGCTCGAAGCTCGACAGTCGCTGCGCGACTGAGTCTCTCGCCAACGCGAGCGCCTCGATCTTCTCGTCGAGGAGTGTTTTCTGGCGGTTGAGCAGATTGATGGTGGTTTCCACATTCCGGTGTTCGATGTGCTCGCGAATCTCATCCAATGAGACGCCGAGGCTGCGGAGAAGACAGATCTCCCGGAGTTTGGGGATCTGGAGAGTGCTGTAGTAGCGGTAGCCTTTCTCGTCGACATGGTGAGGGGTGAAGAGTCCCTCCTTGTCATAGAAGATGAGGGTCTGACGGCTGATCTCGTGTAGCCTGGCCATTTCCGATATCTTCAGGATGCGCTCATTGCCCGTTTCGCCTTCCTCGATCATCTCCGAGTCCCCCGATCCAGCCTTCCAGTTCGCGGAGCAGTTCCTCCGCGAGACTGACGACAAATTCAACATCCGTCTCCGTCGCATTGTCAACATGGATGCCGCAGGTGACGGAGCAGACGCCGCCGGTCAGGGCGGCGAGGCGCCGTGCGAAAAGTGCCCCGATTTCGTCGTCCTTGTG